>Ga0310786_10001272_pt1 | contig 40529 bp, 49 predicted proteins | sample AusTroGonzalo_MG_FD_203881 | JGI IMG/M metagenome (GOLD analysis project Ga0310786, IMG submission 203881) | Bovine rumen microbial communities from tropical cattle in Woodstock, Queensland, Australia - Gonzalo_03 (v2) (version 2) | ecosystem: Host-associated > Mammals > Digestive system >... | reverse complement strand
TACATTTTCCAAAACAAAGCAAAAGCCGTACATTATTCTGTTTCCTAAAAACATTATACCCCTCGCCAAAAATCACTAAAAGTCTTTGGAAAGGAGTCTGAGGGATAACCTTTCTTCAGAAAGGTTTCCCTCAGTAAATCATATAGAGGGTAGGGTAAACTATAATTTTGCATCGAATAAAAAAGCTGCGCTGTCAAACAGACAGCGCAGCTGATCTTATATTTACGCATCATTTGTTATACCACTGTTTAAGCACCTGTTCGGCTTTTTTTCCGTATACGGTGAAATCGCGGTTCTCGTGCGCTTTCTCCTCGGGGTGGAGCACAGCTTTCCAGTCCCACCAGAAATAGCCTGCGAACCATGGCTTATCCCAGGTAGCCTCCATTGCAGACTGATAGAAATCCGCCTGCTCCTGTTCGTCACAGGGCTGTTCGGGGCGGTCATGGAAATCCCATGGATACATAGTGCAGCCATGCTCGTTGCGGACGCCTATCTCGGCGAACATTATAGGTTTGCCGAAGCGTTCATGAGCCTTTTCGATCCACTCCATGACCTTTGCCCAGTTGGAGCGCATCATATCGATGCTGTTGTCCTCCGGGGTAGTCACAGGATAATAAGCCGAAAGCCCGATGATGTCCACTGCGCTCAGCCACCTGAAGCGCATCTCGTCACCGTGGTTAATGTTGTGCATTACAAATCCGTGATACACTTCACGCACTTTTTCGATCATCTTCATGCAGTAGTCGCCGTTCTTGTCCATGCCTGCCATCTCGCAGCCTGTGCAGAGCATCTCACATCCGAGTTTTTCTGCGAGCGTTGCGTAGTGGAGCATGAATCTTGTGTAGCTCTCGAACCAGCGGTCTATGTAATATGTGTTGGTGTCACGGGGGAAATCTATCCTTGCGCGCCATACGTGATCAAGGCAGTCCACCATGGGTTTCAGGCAGACTTTCAGTCCGAGGGATTTTGCCTTTCTGACAGCGAATTCGACATCTTCATCGGTCTGGGTCCTGCCGAACATCGGGAAGATGTTAAGAGAGTGGAAAGTCTCCTGAAAGCAGTTTACAGGGATGCAGATCCAGTCAAGTCCGTTTGATGCAAGTCTCTCCATTGAGCGTTCAGCTGCTTCGGTTTTGTAGGTGCCTTCGCCTGCGAAGAATCCCCAGGTATAGCCTTTGCAGAATGTTCTTTCCATATTCTTTCCTCCTTAGCCGTCGGTCATGATAGCGTGTGTCAGTCGATCTTTGTGTAGGTCTGTATCAGGAATCCGCACTCAGTCACCAGCGGAGCACATCCGTTAAGACGCTCCCTGGCTTCGGGTGAGGACTTGTAATAGTATGGGGTCATGGCAAAAAGGTCTGTTGCCTGCTTGTCGGTATCGAGAGTGATGGTATATTCGAGCTTCTTTTCCTCGGTCAGTTTAAAGTTCCGCAGACCGTAGTGATTTGGCTTGTTTTCGTATGGCTCGTCATACAGGACGGCTTTCAGTCCGAACAGATGCCTCTCGGTAGGGGATACAACTATCAGTCTGCCGCCTTTTTTAAGTACTCTTGCGTATTCGTCATTTGAAACGGGAGCGAATACCGATACGACTGCATCGGCGAACCCGTCGCGGAAGGGGAGTGCAAATCCCGAAGCCACTGCAAGTTTCAGGTTCTGCACGCCTGATGCTCTTGACCTTGATGCCGCATGAGCTATACCGCTCTTTGATATGTCGATACCGTAGACTGCGGCATCGGGGAGAGCTTTGGCTATCTCTGCGGTGTAGTATCCTTCTCCGCAGCCGGAATCGATAACAAAAGGCTGTTTCCTGCCGCCGAGGGCAGTCTCAAGCACCTTGCAGAGTTCCTGCGCGAGAGGAAAGTAAGCGCCCGTATCGAGAAAATCGGTGCGGGCTTTTATCATCGTGGGATCGTCTCCTGCTTTGGCAGGGTTCCTGCCTTTGCTCAGCAGCAGGTTGACATACCCTTTTGCTGCTATGTCAAAACTGTGGGAATTCTGACATCTGTACGAATTATTGGACAGCTTCAATCTTTTCCTGCATACGGGACAGATATACATCTCAGTTCTCCTCGCCCTCAGCTTTTTGCATCCTGCGGCAGAACAACATCGCATAGAGCATCCACAGCAGGCAGATCGAAGTTGAGACGATGACCTCAGCGTCTATGCTTTTAATTACATACTCCATAAACAGCACGCAGCCGCCGTTGAGTACTGCTGCTGCGATCAGAGAGATCAGCAGCTTTTTAAGATCGAACTTCATGAACTTCCTCCGGTGTGTTTTCGGTCATCTCGTGCTCGGAGGGAAGATATATCCCCTTATCGGCAGCGAGAGCATTTATCATATGTTGTTCGGCAGTCTTTTCATCTGGACGGACGATAAAGCTTATTGCCTGTTTGCGGTTGAATATCTCAACTTTATTGTGTTTGCCGCCTGCTTCTCCGTCAAGCGTCCATGCAACGTTGGAAGCTGTCCTTATCTTCAGGTGCGATGTCCTGAGAGTAACAAAATTCTTTTCTGAGAGCTTGTTCAGAGCAGCTTCGCGCAGCAGGCTCTGCAAAGCAAGAGGCCCCTGCGGAGTCTTCACGAGAGTTACTTCAAACAGTCCGTCATCAAAGCAGACACCGCTGGGTATGAGCCTCTTCATGCCGCCTATGGATGTAGAGTTTGAGATCATTCCCAGAATGAAGCTTCCTTCAATGCTTCCCCCGTCATGCTCCACAGCCACATTGATGCCCGAATATGTATGCAGTCTCTTGATGCCTTCGGCGATATATGCCATATGCCCGAAGCGGTTCTTGAAAGTCTGAGAAGTCTCGTAGGAGACATCGGTGAACGCACCGAATGCGGCAACGTACACGAAATACTTTTCGTTGAACTCGCCTATGTCATAATCGTATGTAACGCCGTCAACAATAGCTTTTGCGGCTTTGAGCATATTCTTTGGTATATCCATGCTGGATGCAAAATCATTGGTGGATCCCGCAGGAATATAGCCGAGAGGCACCTTTGTGCGCATACGCATAATAGCGTTTACACCTTCGCTCAAAGTCCCGTCACCGCCCGAGACTACAACAACGTTGAAGCGGTCACCGTCGGATATTATCTTTTTCATTCCGTCCTGAGGCGCCTGAGTCGGGTACACGGTGACTTCATAGCCGCCTTTGGTGAAGATGTTTACGATATCGCAGAGATTGGCTTTTATCATACCTTTGCCTGCGTGTGGGTTGAATACGAACAGCAGTCTTTTCATTTTTATTTATCCCCTTTGTTTTACGGTCTAAGCCTATATCTACTACTAAGACAATTATATCATATCAGACGGATTTGTCAAGAATATGGGAGCAGTTTGACAATCCTGTGAAATATCACCTTACCATAAATTATAGTTTACCCTACCCTCTATATGATTTACTGGGGAAAACCTTTCTGAAGAAAGGTTATTCCCCAGACCCCTTTCCAAAGACTTTTAGTGATTTTTGGCGAGGGGTATAATGTTTTTAGAAAATAGAATAATGTACGGCTTTTGCTTTGTTTTGGAAAGTGTATATACCCCTCGCCAAAAATAATTAGAAGTTTTAGGGAGGGGGTATGGGGGAGGACCCTTTTTCAAAAGGGTCTCCCCCAATAGACCGTACAGAAAGTAAGATAAACTATAATTTTTACCACAAATCAACAGAATATCTGCAAAAAAATAAGCAAACCTACAAAATTTGCCATTTCACAAAAAATCCATTGAAATCGACTGATTATAGTAGTATAATGTAAAAGCTGTGCCGCTTTGCGGTGAGTGAAAAAGCGGTAAAAAGGTATCAAAAACACTTAGTTTTTTACGGAGATGAACATTTGATGGATCGGATAAGTAAAAAGCCAACAGAAGAAAAGCTCAAGCCGAAGCTTTTCTCGGTAATGAAAAACTACTCGAAAGGTCAGCTGGTAAATGACCTTACCGCAGGTGTGATCGTAGCGATAATCGCACTGCCGTTGTCGATAGCACTGGCACTTGCATCGGGCGTCAGCCCCGAGCAGGGACTTTACACAGCTATCGTTGCAGGATTTATCGTATCATTCCTCGGAGGCAGCCGTGTACAGATCGCAGGACCTACCGCAGCATTTGCCACGATTGTTGCAGGTATAGTCGCAACGGAAGGTATGTCCGGACTTGTGATCTCAACTGTCATGGCAGGCATCATAATGATAATTATGGGTCTGTGCCGCTTCGGAAGCTTGATAAAATACATACCCGGTACGATCACCGCAGGTTTCACCTTCGGTATCGCCGTTACCATAGTCATAGGTCAGGTCAAGGACTTTATGGGACTGACATTCGGAAGTTCTCCCATCGAGACCACAGATAAAGTCATTGAGATAGGAAAATCCATAGGAACTATCAACTGGCAGGCTCTGCTGATAGGCCTTCTTTCGCTGGCAGTTCTGATACTCTGGCCCAAGAAGCTGGAGAAGATCCCTGCATCGCTGATCGCAGTGTTGCTCTGCTCTGCAATCGTCAAGCTCAGCGGTATGGAGGTCAACACAATAGGAAATCTCTACGAGATATCTTCTGATCCCCCGAAGTTTGCTCTGCCCGATTTCAGCTTTGCACAGGTCAAAGCTATGCTGCCCAACGCTTTTACCATAGCACTGCTGGCATCTGTTGAGTCGCTGCTCTCCTGCGTTGTTGCAGACGGCATGATAGGCTCGAAGCACCGCTCCAATATGGAGCTTATCGCACAGGGTTTTGCAAATGTCGGCTCTGCGCTGTTCGGAGGCATCCCTGCAACGGGTGCTATTGCAAGAACCGCAGCCAATGTCAAGAACGGCGGACGTACACCTATCGCAGGTATGGTGCATTCCGTGCTCCTGCTGGTGATACTCGTCTTGCTGATGCCCTACGCTTCTCTTATCCCAATGCCGACAATTGCAGCTATACTCTTCATCGTGGCATACAATATGTGCGGTTGGAAGAACATCCGCGATATGATAAAGACCTCTCCCAAGAGCGATATAGCCGTACTTGTCCTTACTATCGTGCTGACCGTTGTGTTTGACCTTGTGGTGGCTATCGGCGTAGGTATGGTGATGGCTTCGCTGCTGTTCATGAAGCGTATGGCTGACGTCACCGAGGCTCACGCCTGGGTAGATGTCGATGACGAGGATACAGACCCCGACAACATACTCCTGAAACGCATACCCAAGAATACAAGAGTATTCGAGATCAACGGTCCCATGTTCTTCGCTGCATCGGATAAGTTCAGATATATGCTTGATGACAAGGACATCGACGTGCTTGTCATCAGAATGAGAAATGTTCCCGCAGTTGACGCTTCGGGTGTGGCTTCTCTGGCAGATATCGTCAAGAGATGCACCAAGCATAAAGTCAATGTGGTGTTCTCCCACGTTAACGAACAGCCGATGCGCGTTATGGAGAAGGCTGGTCTTACCGAGGCAGTCGGCAAAGAGAACTTCTGCGATCATATCGACACAGCCCTCCGCCGCGCTGAAGAGATCGAAAACGCAGTAAGCGCACAATAAAACTCATAAAACATACAGCAGGGAAAAGCAAAACTCTCCCTGCTGTTTTTTATCATCTCAGATATGAATAAAACGTAAATTCTCGGACATACTCCTTGACAGAGAGCGGATCTTGTGTTATATTTAAAGCACAAAATCAAATTGTACGCAATCTAATTTTAAACAAGTGACAGGAGGAATAAATATGGTAAAGGATATCACAAACAATAACTTCAATGCAGTAGAGGATTCCGAATTTGCAGTAGTTGACTTCAATGCCACATGGTGCGGTCCGTGCAGGATGCTCGCCCCTGTGATCCACGAACTTGCCGAAGAACTTGATGAAGCAGAGTTTTTCGCCTGCGATGTGGACGAGAACGGTGATCTGGCAGTATCCTTCGGGATAAACAGCATACCCGCAGTGGGGATCTTCAAAAAAGGCAAACTCGTGGATATGGCTGTCGGCTATCAGCCTAAGGAAGCAATGAAAGACTTCATCCTTGCAAACAAGTGAGGCGGAAAATGAAAGACAAGTATGCCCCCCTGCTGCTGGAAAACCAGCTTTGCTTTCCTCTCTATGCCGCTTCAAAGGAGATCGTCAGACGATATACGCCTGTGCTTGACGAACTCGGACTGACATACACCCAGTATATCACGATGCTCGTCATGTGGGAACACGGCAGCATAAGCGTCAAAGAGATAGGCAGTCTGCTGTATCTCGATTCCGGCACTTTGACACCCGTGCTCAAAAAGCTTGAGAGCAAAGGTCTGCTGAGCCGCCGCCGCGATGACAGCGATGAACGTCTGCTGATCGTGACGCTGACCGATGAGGGTAAGAATATGCGTGAAAAAGCTCTTTCGGTGCCAATGCGAATGAGCTGCTGTGTATCGGGACTGACTGACGAAGACAAGCGGACCTTGTATACTCTCTTAAAGAAGATCATTACGGAATGTAATTAAACATCAAAAAAAGAGGCTTTATAGGCCTCTTTTTTATTACTGTTCTGTCACAGATTTAAGCCGCCACTTGCCGCCGAGGTATCTCAGCACGCTGACACCCCCCGTTGCCGCCCAAGTGATAGCTGTTGTGATCCATATGCCCCAATAGCTTATAAACGCTATCTTTGTAAGTATCAACGAGAAGAGTATCCTGCATACTACCTCCGCGATGCCGTTCACCAGAGCATATCCTGTATCTCCTGCACCGTTGAGGAAGCCTCTGATGGAGTAGATCAGTCCGAGAGGAGCATAGCAGCTGCCCGTAATGATAAGCGCCTTCGATGCTATGGATATAGTCTCTTCGCCGCTGACAAAGCACCCTACGATGAGTTTTCCAATCAGTGTGAACATCACCAGCATGCTTATACCGAACACGAAAACGAGCTTCATGGCTGTCTTCAGGCCACGGACGGCTCTCTCCTGCTTGGCGGCGCCGATGTTCTGACCCGTAAAGGCAGTAAGCGCGGCGCTCAGGCTCATAAACGGCTGATGCACGAACTGCTCTATCCTCATATTAACGGTATAGGCTGCCATAACGGTATCTCCGAAGCCGTTGGTAACTCTCTGGAGTGCCACCATGGAAATGGAGATAAGTCCGTTCTGCATTGCTATGGGGATACCTGCTCTGACACATTTGGTCATAAGATATTTATCGGGACGCATCTCGGAACGGTGGGGACGGATGTCCTTATTTGTCCTGAAGCAGAAGAAAATACAGCTTGCAGCCGAAAATCCCTGAGAAATTACTGTGGCCAGTGCAGCACCGACAACTCCCTTTTTAAAAACGGAAATGAAGAGTATATCGAGGCCGACATTCATGACCGTAGAGACAAACAGGAATATCAGAGGGGTCTTGGAGTCACCGAGAGCACGCATCACGGCGTTTATCCAGTTATAGGCCGCCACGCATACGGTACCTGCGCAGCTTGTGCGCATATACTTCACAGAGTAGTCTATAAGGTCTTTGGGGACGTTCATAAGGTTCAGCACAGGGCGTGCCGCTATCACCGAGACGATACTTATCACCGAGGCGAACAGCAGCGTCACCGCCGCCGAGGCAACTATAGCCTTCCTCACGCTTTCCATTCTTTTTGCTCCGAAGAATTGCGAGATAAGCACTCCCGAGCCAATGGACAGACCTATGCACAGCGCAAAGAACAGGTAAGATACCGAACCCGTAGTTCCGACAGCCGCAAGCATATCGTCACCGAGATAGTTGCCGACTATCATCGTATCAGCCACATTGTATGTCTGCTGGAGCAGGTTGCCGAGAAGCAGCGGCAGGGTAAAGCTGACAAGACAGCGTACCTCACTGCCCTGCGTCATATCCTTCATTCTTGCCAAAAGGGACACTCCTTCTTTTTCACTTTCCTGATTATCCATTCATATAAATCAACATATATAATAATATACCTTTCCCATTAGCAAGTCAACAAACAATTGCACCTAATTTGTGAATTTCTTATACTTATTCTACCGAGTTTTATACGTATTCCATGCTGTGCTTTGCTGTAAATTATAGTTTACCCTACCCTCAATATGATTTACTGGGTAAAACCTTTCTGAGGAAAGGTTATTCCCCAGACCCCTTTCCAAAGACTTTTAGTGATTTTTGGCGAGGGGTATAATGTTTTTAGGAAACAGAATAATGTACGGCTTTTGCATTGTTTTGGAAAATGTATATACCCCTCGCCAAAAATAATTAGAAGTTTTAGGGAGGGGGTATGGGGGAGGACCCTTTTTCAAAAGGGTCTCCCCCAATAGACCGTACAGAAAGTAAGATAAACTATAATTTGCAGTAATGTAGATCGGGGATGGATAAAGAAAAGCTGCGGAGCGGGTGCTTCGCAGCTTATTGATCATATTTTTACGGAATGGCGGTAGGCGCTGGGGGTCATACCTGTCTGTTGGCGGAACTGGCGCATGAAATGAACATCGGAGCTATATCCGCAGAGTTGAGCGATCTGAGCGACGGTATGATCAGTAGACGAGAGGAGATACTTTGCGTGTTCGGTACGGGCAGTGATGACATCCTTCATGGGAGAGATACCGAAAACCACCTTATAAGTATGTTGGAAAGAGGATCGGCTCATGTTAAGGCGCTTGGCGAGGACATCGACAGTCCACTCACGGGCGGGGTTGTTGTAGATCATGGCGCGTGTCCCCGACATACGTTCATGCCAGCTGCCGAAATCGCCTTCAGCGCGGAAAGAAAGCTTTTCGGAGACCTTCATAAAGAACAGTCTCAGGAGGAGTTCGAGGGAGGTATCCCTGTGAAGATTAGACGAAAAGAACTCAATGCAGAGAAGTTTCAGAAGGGAGGGAAGCTCGGCAAGGGAGGTGAGAGCGAGTGGGGTATCAAACGGGATCGCCAGATCTGAAATAAGCTGCTCGTCTTCGGGGGTATCTGTGCTGAAATGGAGCCAGTCATTACCGAACTCGGCATCACAGGCACCGTAAAACTGTGGGGAACCTTTTTTGTATAGCATTACCGTTGAGGGTGCGGCAGTGACTTCTTTGCCGTTGATGATGAAGAGGGCAGGGGTCTTGATAAGCAGCAGCAGATAATCTCCCGAACCCTCGGGTCTGCTGATAAAAAAGTCCTGTTCATGGAAATGATTGAAGCCTATCTTGTTTATATGCATATTATGTGACCCTTTCAGAATAGGATAGTCATTTTGATTGATCCGTATAAAAATAGTAGCACATTTTCGGGTCTCTGTCAATGAGGCTTAAAATCTTTGCACAATATGTTAGTATGTTAGCAGAATATTGTATTGAAGCTGCGGATGTGATATTGTAAAATAAAAGCATACCGATATTCTTTTTAAGGAGGACTAAAAATGAAAGCAAAGATAACATTATCCAAAGACAAACCGATCTCCGAGATCGACCGCAGGCTCTACGGCTCATTTATCGAGCATCTCGGCAGAGCAGTGTACGGCGGCATCTATCAGCCCGATCACCCCACCGCAGACGATATGGGCTTCCGCAAGGATGTGCTGGATCTTGTTCGCAAGCTGGGCGTGCCTATCGTGCGTTACCCGGGCGGAAACTTCGTATCGGGCTATAACTGGGAAGACGGCACAGGTCCGAAGGATCAGCGTCCGAAGAAACTTGAACTTGCGTGGGGCACCGTGGAGACCAACCAGGTGGGCATTGACGAATTCCAGGAGTGGGCGAAGCGTGCGGACACTGACGTTATGATGGCTGTGAACCTCGGAACAAGAGGAGCCGATGAGGCAAGACAGCTGGTTGAATACTGCAATCTGGATACAGACACATATTATGCAAATATGCGAAGAAAGAACGGCTTTGACAAGCCTTTCGGAATCAAGCTGTGGTGTCTCGGAAACGAAATGGACGGCCCCTGGCAGATCTGCCATCTGACGGCGGCGGAATACGCACGGAAGGCTTGCGAGACAGCAAAGCTGATGAAGTGGACTGACGGCAGCATCGAGCTCGTTGCCTGCGGAAGCTCCAGCCTTTATATGCCTACTTTCGGAGAGTGGGAGAGAACAGTTCTCCGTGAGTGCTATGATGTCATAGACTACATTTCTCTCCACAACTACTACGGCAACCGTGAAAACGACACCGCTTCGTACCTTGCATCCTCGGTGAATATGGACAAGTTCATCAAGACAGTTGCAGGCATCTGTGATGAGATCAAGGCAGAGAAAAACAGCGAGAAGACTGTCAACCTCTCTTTCGATGAGTGGAACGTCTGGTTCCACAGCAATGAGGCTGACAAGAAGATCCCCCGTTGGTCTTATGCTCCGAGACAGCTTGAAGATATCTACAACTTCGAGGATGCTCTCGTGGTTGGCTCGCTGCTCATAACCCTTATCAATAATTCCGACAGGGTAAAGATCGCCTGCCTTGCACAGCTGGTCAACGTTATCGCACCTATCATGACGGAGAATGAGGGCTGCTGGCTCCAGACTATATTCTATCCCTTTATGCACGCTTCTCTCTACGGCAGGGGCACAGCTCTCAGCACGGAGGTTGAGTCTCCTGCTTACGATACCAAAGATCTCAAGGATGTGCCTTATCTGACCTGCACAGCTGTTGACAACGGAGATACGGTGACTGTCTTTGCGGTGAACCGCTCTCTTGAGGATGCGATCGAGCTGGATCTTGCAGGCTTTGACGGTATGAAACTTATCTCTCATACGGTGCTGACCTGCGATGATATGAAGGCGACCAACTCACTTACCGATCCCGATAACATCAAACCCGAGGAAGCAGCTGTATCCGACAGCATCACCCTCGGTGCTCACAGCTGGAACGTACTTAGGTTCAAGAAATAAAAATATTAAAGGAGACAAGACAATGAAAAAGTGGTACGATGAAGAATACGAATTCACGGTGGAGGTAACAGGCTTCCTGCACGGGGACAAGACCGAGCGTTACTGCCGCAACGGTGAGGAGATAGGCGACACTTACAGCTGCACCTACGGGTGTCCTGTCAACAAGGATGGATACGGCATCTGCTCGAAGACTATGATGATGCTGTTTCCGCTGATGGAAGCAGTCAGGAGCGGCGGAGACCTTATCAACTGCGGCGGTGACAGCAAGTATACCAAGACGGTGGTCTGCCCCGATGGATGTGTTATCTTCAAACTGACTGCAAAGCCTCTCGGAAATGAGAATTTCCATAAGGGCGGCTTCTGGGATTATCCCGATGAGACGGTTTAATTAATAGTTAACGGTTGATAGTTGATAATTGGGTCCGTAACAGTACCTTTAATTATCAACTATTCACTGTCAGCTGTAAATTCAGTCTCTCTTACAAGATTCCGTCAGGTTGGAATGAATAGACCAAAGCGGTATTATCCCCCTTCCCTACGGGGAGGGCGGACATAATGAAAAGCTCTTGCAAACTGTTCGAGGGTGGGGGCATTGAAAAAGGAGGAGTTATTATGGAGATAAAGACGCCGCCGATGGGATGGAACAGCTGGGACTGCTACGGAGCATCGGTAGATGAGGCAACAGTCCGCAGTAATGCCGAGTATATGGCGGCAAATCTTAAACAGTACGGATATGAGTATGTAGTTGTGGATATACAGTGGTACGAGCCTAAGGCATCTACCCACGAGTACAACAGTTTTACCGAGCTTTGTATGGATGAGTATTCAAGGCTGATCCCGTCTCCGGAGAGGTTTCCGTCATCAGCAGGGGGTAAGGGTTTTGCTCCGCTGGCGGAGTATGTTCACTCCCTCGGGCTGAAATTCGGCATACATATCATGAGAGGCGTGCCCCGTCAGGCTGTACACCGCAATACAGCGATACTCGGCTGTGACCGCACTGCAAGACAGATCGCCAAGACGGGAAGCATCTGCCACTGGAATACCGATATGTACGGCGTGGATCCCGCAAAGCAGGGCGCTGCCGAGTATTATTGCAGCATATTCCGTTTGTATGCCGACTGGGGCGTTGATTTCATCAAGTGCGATGATATCGCCCGTGAACTCCCTCACGAGGAGAGCGAACTCGTGTTGCTTAGTGAGGCTCTGCGATGCTGCGGCAGAGATATGATACTCAGCCTGTCACCGGGACCTGCTCTGATCGAAAAGTCCGAACTCTATAAGCAGACTGCCAATATGTGGCGCATCACCGATGATTTCTGGGATGAGTGGAGACTGCTCAGGGATATGTTTGAAAGATGCCTCGTGTGGTCTGTACACAGCGGCGCAGGTCACTGGCCCGATGCCGATATGCTGCCCGTGGGCGCGCTCAGGCAGGATTATGACCCCAACGGCTGGACACGCTTCACCGAGGACGAGCAGAAGACTATGATGACCCTCTGGGGCATTTTCCGTTCACCTCTGATGATCGGCAGCGAGCTTACCAAGCTTGATGACTTCACGCTGAAACTGCTCACCAATAAAGGCGTCATTGATATGAATAAGTCGGCAAGACATTCGCATCAGGTCTGGAGACGTGAGATCGACGGCTGCGAGATCGTCCTGTGGACCGCTGTGCGCAGCGGAGGCGGCAGTTATGCAGCTGTGTTCAACCTTTCCGATGAGGATGCTGAGGTCAGCATACCTCTCACGGATATGGAGATCTACTCGGCTTGCGATCTTTTCGAGATGTGGAGCGGTGCAGAGCAGAACTCTGTACTCAGTATCGAAGCTAAACTCCCTGCACACGGCTGCGCAGCATATCTTATCATGAACTGAGACGTAAAAAAAGCCCGTAACGGCGGGACTCACACAGAGGTTTATGCATATTATCGGGGGCAAACCTTTCAAAAGAGTTTTCCTCAATAAAACGTGTAAACTTTTATATGAGTAACGCCGTTATGGGCTCACTTTTTGCATCTCAGTATCCGAGTTGTTCTTTTACGAGGATGACTTTCATTCTGCCCTTATGTCTCTGCTGAGCAGACACCACATAGTTACAGCAGATACGTCCGTCACACTTACAGCCTGAAGGCATATCTCCGCCTGCTTTGAGTGATACGCACTCACCTGTCTGAGTGCAGGGCGTACCGCAGTTCAGTCGGGTGGAGTTCGGGGGAGCAGCGCAGGTCTTCACCCTTGTGACGGCTTCGTTCAGATCACGGACGATCTTGTTATATCCTACCACGAAGATCACGGACTTAGGTCCGTAACAGATAGCGGCAACACGGTTGGAGTTTCCGTCAACGTTGTAAAGCTCGCCGTTCTCGGTGACTGCGTTGGATGAAGTGAGGAAAACATCGGCACAAAAAGTCTTGCGGTAGATCTCCTCGACCTCATCCCTGTCCTTAGCCTGAGAGCGGTCAAGGAAGTTGTATTTTCCGCTTTTCATCAGGTCGAGGACGCCGCTTTCCGCAAGGGATACCGAACCGCCGCAGCTGATGGTGTCGCCGTCTTTCATAAGGCTTTCTGCTATGCGGACTGCTTCGGCGCAGTCCTCGGCGATGTAAGCCTCCATATTGTTCCTGCGCAGATTCTCGGCTGTGCGCTCCAGCCTTTTGGAGATGATGCTCTTAACGTTCTCGTCCACAGAAAAAACTCCTTTCGGTCGGGTCATAATTTCCCTGTCCTGTGCATAAGTTTACGCAGGAAGGTATCATAATGATATGATACCACATTGACACGTTTCAGTCAAGAGAGGGATGGTAAGATATGTCAGAAAATACAGGTGTTCACAGTGCGATACTTCAGAACAGGGCACAGCTTGAACTGACGGGGGTGACAGATGTTGACCGTTTCAATGAGGAGGAAGTGGCTCTGTTCACGCAGCTTGGGGAACTGACTGTAAGGGGCAGAGGACTGCACATAAACGAGATGAGCGTCGGCAGCGGCAAACTCACAGTCGAGGGGGATATCTCCGCCCTGATCTACGGGGACAAGGACAGGCGGAAAAAGCTGTCTTTTTTCGGGAAGCTGGTGAAGTGATCGCGAATGATCTTCGGTGATATTTTTCCTCTCCAGTTTGCAGGGGAGCGTCAGTGGGAGATTTTTTCCCTTGCCTGCCTGCTGGGTATTGCACTCGGTGCGGTGTATGAGGTCATCAGGGCGGCAAGACGCGGACTGCATATCGGCAACCTGCCCGAACAGATTGGTGATTTTCTCTACGTGACGGTATTCTTCTTCTGCTATTTTGTGTTTTCGGTGGCGCAGACAGGAGATTTCAGGTTTTTTGTATTCGGCGCGATGCTCATCGGTGCCGCAGCCGAGAGGTATACCCTTGCAAGACTGCTGCTGCCGGCTTTGACGGCGGTTTTCAGCGGCGTAAGAGTGCTCCTGAGTAATACAGTCGGGAGAGCTTGCGAAAAAATTATACAAAAAAGTAAGTCGCTATTTGTGGAAAATAAATCAAAATTCAAAAAATTAAAAAAAACCTCAAAAAGCTCTTGAAATCAGCTGTTTCCGTGTAGTATAATATATGAGTATAAATATGCGCGAAAGGAAGTGCTGGTATGGAAGATAACTACGAGATGTCCGAGATGACCGAAGAGCGCGAAGCGCCCGTAAAAGTCCGCAAGAACAGGATAGCAAGATTTATCTCCATAGTTGCGGCAGTCTGTCTTCTCGGCTATGCCGTTTTCAGCGTGATATCTCAGCAGGCTGAGATATCTACCCTTAAAAAAGAGCAGGAGGAACTCCAGCTCAGGATCACCGAGCAGGAACAGCGTAATGACGAGTATACCCGTCTTCTCAGCGCAGGAGACGAAGCAGAGTATATGGAGCGTATCGCTGTCGAGCAGCTGGGTTATGCGTATCCGAATGAGCGCAGGTTTTATATAGTCGAGAAAAGCAAATAAGATCGCCGCAGGGCAGAATCTGACAGACAGGAAGGAAAAAGAATATCAATGCAGCTTGAGATTGGTAAGGTTTACGAAGGTAAGGTAAAGGGTATCACGAAGTTCGGCGCGTTTGTCGAGCTCGATAAGGATACTACAGGTATGGTTCACATCTCGGAGGTAGCTAACACCTTCGTAAATGACATAAACGAGCACATCAAGGAGGGCGAGACTGTCAAGGTCAAGGTCCTTTCGGTGGGTGAGGACAATAAGATCAGTCTTTCTATCAAGAAAGCACTGCCTGCTCCGCCGAAAAAATCATTTGACCGCCGCTCCTCGGGTGACCGTCCTGCTCAGCAGGGTGGAAGACCTCAGAACAGTGCACCCAGACGCAGAAGCTTTGACCGTCCCGAGCCGCAGGATTTTGCAAAGAATCCTCCTCCGGTGTATGATCCTGCCGATAATGCAAGAGATGCAGGATTTGAGGATATGCTCAGCCGCTTCAAGGCAACAAGCGAAGAGAGAATGAGCGATCTCAAGCACGTTATGGACGGCAAGAGACGCAATACTTCAAGAAGAAAGTAATAGTTAAGGCTGCTGCGGCTGTGCGTGCGGCAGTCTTTTTGTTTGGCAGTGAAGTTCGGTCCGATCCTTTTCGGGGGAGCATCACTGCTCCGCATCAGTTGATCTGAATGAAAGGACAGCTTAAATGAAAGGCTTTAAAAAGACATTCGCATTCATAATGTTCATCCTGGCAGGTATCGTGCTCGGTGCTTTTATTGCTTATATATGTTCGGGTAAGGATTACGTTGGCTGGTTGTCATGGGGCAAGGAACTGGGCATTCCCTATACCGATGTTGACCTCTATGTAATAAAGCTGCGTCTCGGACTGATGTTCAATGTGACTATCTCGCAGCTGTTTACGATACCGCTGTCGCTGATAATTTATTCCAAGACCTGCAAGTCGCTGTAATACAAATCAATACGGAGGAACAGAATGAAAAGGATAGTATCTGTAATATTTCTGGCTGCCGCCGCAGCCGTGATGCTTTGCTCCTGCTTCGGCGCGAAGGATGTCGAGGGCGGAGACCTGATCAAGAAAGCAAGGACTGCTTATGCGGAACTCAACAGCGCCAAGGTCATTATGACCAATACAGCATCAGGCGAGATCGAGCAGGAGTTCACTTTCAAGTACGATGAAAAGAACATACTTGTGTACTCTTATAAGGGCAAGAGCGAAAAGAACGAGTACGCACAGTTCAATAACGGTGTCGAGATGTTCACCTACGAGAACGGCAACCTCACCCACATCCTTAAAGGCGATAAGAATTATCAGCTGTATGTTAAGGGAGCAACGCATCCTCAGGCGGATGAAGGACTGATACTCTATTCTCCCGATGCTGTATCGGAAGCAAACGTTACGGACGAGAACGGAGTTACTCACATCAGGCACGTATATAATGTCGATAAGATCAATGCACAGTCTGAGAGCGGAAAGGTCACTGGATTCAGTGCCGATTATTACTTCAAGGGCGAGGAGCTCCAGTATTTTGTGGAAACTACCGAGACTGAGGAGGACGGTCAGAAGAAGACCTACGCATACCGCGTCGACATAACCGAGAAGAACGCAGTTCAGACTGTGGAGAATACGGTAAAACAGTACGAAACAAAAGAGGATAACAAATGAATATAAGATACATCACTGATAAGGACGATCCCTGTGAGATCAGCGGCATCTACGAACAAAGCTGGAAGTTTGCCTATAAAGGGATCATTCCGCAGAGCTTTCTCGACAGCATACCTCACGGGAAATGGGCCAGACACCTCGAAAAGCCCGAGATGCACAATCTCGTCATAGATGAGGAGGGCAGGCTTACGGGTACCGCCAGCTTCTGCGCTTCGCGCTGGGAGCAGTTCGCTGGTTACGGAGAACTGGTGTCCATATATCTGCTGCCCGAATACATGGGCAAGGGCAGGGGCGCGGCTCTGATGGCAGAAGCGTTGAAGGGTCTTTCTGATGCAGGCTTTGACAGGGTAATGCTTTGGGTCCTCGAGGACAACCATAGAGCAAGGCGTTTCTACGAAAAACAGGGCTTTATATGCGCTGAGGTCTTCCTTGAGAACGAGATCGGAGGCAAGCTGCTCAGGGAAGTGGCTTACGTCCACGGTAAGTTTGAGTGAAGCAAAAAAACAAATGTGAACATTTTGTAAAAACGCGCTCCTGAGACTTGACTATTATATAGCGGTATGATATAATAGTAAAGTCGAATGCGGCAGTGCTGGAATAGGCAGACAGGCACGTTTGAGGGGCGTGTGTCAACCGACGTACGGGTTCAAGTCCCGTTTGCCGCACCATTCCAAAGGGCTCTGAGATGACGTAAATGCGTCGTTTCAGAGTTTTTCTTTTTTCAGAAAAACCTATTTTTCCGTTTATTTTCCATTTATGCTCTTTTGAGTTTTCTTTCGCTGACTTTCAGCTTCCTTACTGTTGCTTTGACCGGATGCTTTTTCGGTTCTGCCTTTACAGGAGCTTTTGCGGTGTTGGTTTGCTCAATGTTGAGCTTCTTCCTTGCTTCCTCCATACTGCTTTCAAGGACATCATTTGCTTTAGCCTGCGCCATCTGAAATTCGTGAACATAGATAGACATTGTAGTCAACGTGCCAAAAGGACACACAATCTTCTGTTGCTAAAAACAGCGCATTTACGCTGTTTCATCATTCTTCTTAACATCAAGTCTCATCTTGTTCGGCAGCGGCTTGTCAAGCAGCTTGTAGTAAATGTGAATATCCCTCGGTCTGTCTGCCGCATATTCGTCTATCGTGATGTACTCGATCAGTTCAAGAGCCATTTCACGAGTCAGCTCGGGAACGTCTGCATATTTCTTTAATCGCCTTATGTATTCCTCGACATCCTGCTTGTCCTTCGTTGCAGCAGACAGCTTGCTTTCTATCTGCTCGACCTCCTCGGTAAGAGCAGTCTGCTCCATCTGATACTTTTCCAACAGGCTAACGCAAATATCCTCGGGGATCTTGCCGATCACTTTGTCCTCGTAAATAGAGGGTATCAGCTTTGCCAACTCGTCAAGTCTTGCCTTGCACTCACGCAGACGCTTTGTATCGGTTTCGGACTGCTTGGTATTGTACTGCTCTTTTTGCGAGAGAAAGAATTCTCTTGCATACTCCTCGTCTGCAATTACCAATGCCGCCTTTGACCGAATATCCGCAAGCACTATTGCATTGATGTCTTTCATTTTGATGTGATGACTTGTGCAAAGATACTTGCCGAACCTGCTGTACTTACCGCACTGATAGTTATGCCTCAAATACTTGCGGGGCTTTTTCTTGCTGCCTGCCGTTGTGTTGTTCCAGCCGAGCCGCATTTTATCACCGCAGTCTGCACAGTACATCAGCCCTGAAAGCGGCATGATCTCACCATGCTTGTCACGCTTGCCCTGGCTGACCGATGCTTCCATTTCCCTGACTTTATCCCAAAGTTCTTGTGAAACAAGCGGCTCATGGGTGTTCTTGATGATCACCATTTCCTCCTCGCTGTTTTTCACGACCTTATGATTTTTGTAGCTGACCGTAGTCGTTCTTAGCTGTACCAAATGTCCGAGATAAGTGGGATTGCTTGTGATACGCCTTATGCCCTCTGGATACCAAAGGTGATTTACGCTGCGGTTTGTAGTAACTCCATGCTTTACCGCTGCATAATCGGACGGCGTTGGTATCTTCTCTTCATTGAACATATCGCAGATATGACGAGGACTGATACCCTTTGCTCGCAGTTCAAAAATACGCTTGACAATGCTTGCCGCAGGCTCATCAGGTATAGGCAGCTTGTTTTCGCTGTCGCTCTTGACATAACCATACGGTGCACAGCAAGCTCTGTATTTTCCCGCTTTAGCATTAGCCGCGATAACCGCTTTGATTTTCTTGGAAGTTGAGGCGCAATGCCACTCGTTAAATAAATTGAGTATCGGCATCATGTCAAGAGCTGAACTGTCTTTATTAGCCGTATCAACATTATCATTAAGCGCAATAAAACGGATATTGTACGACGGGAAGATATAGTCAACATACCTTCCGACCTCGATGTAATTCCTGCCGAAACGGGAAAGGTCTTTGCAGATTATGAGGTTGATCTTCTTCTCTTTTGCATCGTCCAAAAGTCGCTGTACACCGGGACGTTCAAAATCCGTACCCGAATAACCGTCGTCAACGTAGATATCAATGAGATTCCAGCCCTGTTCCTTGACGTACTTCGTCAGTATCAGCTTCTGATTTTCTATCGAAAGGGACTCGCCCGCCCTCATATCCTCCTGTGAGAGCCTGACATATATCCCTGCATTGTATATGGTCTGCTTTGCCATAACTAACTCCTTTCCTAAAAGCAGCCATATCCATACTATGTAAAGTATATCACACAGCAATGGATATGGCAAGACTTTAAAGCGATAAATCACGCAGATAATTCTGAATTTTCTGTTACTGCGGACTGTTTATCATCATTATTATTATCATTATTGTAAAGCACCTCATCAAGCGCCTGCCTCTCGGCAATATCCATAAGCACCTTGTCGATATCCTTTGTGCCGACAAAGTGGCTGTGGACGACATACTTTTTGCCGTCGATAATGTATTCGGCAGTATGCACAGGGGCTTCGAGGTGTTCTTTTTCATACTCAAAAATGTCTAATCTTTTGCTCAAATATTTTATCCTCCGTTTCTTTTATATATCTTTCCGATGAGGATAAAATTGATTTTGGTCTTCATTCTTTTGTCATTCCTTTCTGTGTAGATATTCATTATCTGCTTTTGTTTTTCTTCTTAGCCTGCTCCCGCCTCTTGCGTTCTTCCTCCACAAGGTTACTGAGGTAGTCTCCCTTTGCGATTATATTGTATGTATCCCGAATATCACAGTACACCTCATACTGCTGGCGGGTCTTATCCAGATCTCCTTTGAGTGCCGTGATCTTCTTGCCGAGAGTTTCCACACGCTCCCGCAGGCGGTCAGTATCAGAAGCGGACAGTATTGCAGCACTCTCCACCGCTTGTTTACAAACAGCCAACCTGACCTTTTCCGTTTCGGACAGCTCACCCTTATTTCGCAGCACATGATATTCCCGCACCTGTTCAAGCAAGGACACAAGCCTGTTATGCTCGTCGATCAGATTATTTATCTCGTCTCTGCGCGTTTCGTATTCGTCTTTCAGCCGACTGATCCGCCCCTCCAGTTCACCGATAGATTCGATATTGTTTTTGCTGATAACCGAGAGCTGCGCCGAGAGCCGATATACATCAAGATCATTATCCGCCGAGTACTCCGCCGTGACGATTTTCTTGCGAGGTATCTTTTTATGTTGTACCGCAAGTATGCGGACATCATTCAGAACGGCTGCATAGGCTCGGCTCAACTTGCTCTGTTCATCTTGCTTGGGTGTAAAGCCCGTTCCCATATCACGATAGGTAATTCTGATGTTCAAACTATCTTCCGTGTACTCTTCACCCAGCGTTTTAGTTCTGACGAAGCGTTCCTGGTCGGGTGCTTTTATTGAGATGTACTTTCCACGCTTGACTTCGTAGCCCTGTTCTTCAAGTAATTGCAGCAGTTCATCAAGCGAAGTGACGGTGGGTATCAATCTGTCAATCTCATTTCTAATTTGCTTTTTCCAAGAGGCCCCTTTTCGGTTTTGCTCCCATTCATAGTGACTAACGGAGCGCCCCTTGTTTTCAAAGTTCAGCGCAGGAGTTATGCCAAACGCTCGGCATATTCCGTTGATGTTCTCACGAGCCTTGCGCAAAGCATCCTGGTTCGAATAATACTTTTTTCCCGATAGCGAGTAAGAATTCACGATGATGTGATTGTGAACGTGCGACTTATCCACATGGGTAGCGATGACCGCCTGCACCTCGTCGCCAAAATTCTTGCGGACAAAAGTCATAGCCAGCTTATGTGCAAGCTCCGGCGAGACGTTCTCCGAATCCGCAAAACTTATTATGTAGTGGATAGCCTTAACAGTCCCCTTACCCTCCAAAGGCGGAGGGCTGTTGTATTTATCGCGTGCGAAATGCTCGTAAACCGCCTTCATCTGCAAATAGGCGTCATGCGCATCGGTGGTGCAATTTATCGAGACCGTGTAAAGCTCAGATTCAGTTTTATCGGGATTTAAGATGTACCTCAAACTCTTGTCCACCGTGGCGTGGACAGAAATCGACTTAACGTATGGCACAGCTCAGCTACCTCTCCTTTCAGCTTTTCAACATCCCCGGCGTAGATGTTATTCGTTTCATTCGCCTTTTTCGTCACCTGATTGATGTTATTGGAAATGATACGCATACCATTCAGCAGGGGCGCAAGCTGTTTCAAGTCCATAACATACAGTTCGGAGTTGAGGGCGCTGTCACGAATGAACGCCGTCGTTTTCATGTTACAAGCGTCAGCCCGATGCTCGACCTTTGCCCACTGCTCCATATCAAATGTGACCTTTTTCTCTTTTACGATCTTGTACTTTCTCGCTATAATTATCATCCTTTCATTTTTGCAAATTATGTGTATGCGCCCTCGGATGAGGGCTTTGGTTTAGGGTGGCGGGTCCCCTAAACAGGCGAACCGAAGGGGTACGCCCCGACGGTTCGGAAAGAGAGTGCGAGTGCGCACCTCTTTCTATACTTGCTGGTATAATGTAAAATATTTTGCCCGTAGAAACGATCATTCAGACCGCTCCACCCGCTGCCCGATAGGGCTGTTATTCAATTACATAATCACCTTGCGCCGATACGCAAAAGGCGCAGACACAGCGCGTATGCGCTTAATGATCGAATAGCCGTATATTGCCCCTTGGATATGATAGTTGTATCAGTTAGTTTTATGTACGCCGAGATCACCTCCGTGTGGTCTTAATGGTTGTTGATACGGCTGCAGCAGTTTTTGTTGCTGTTGGCGGGACAGCTTGTTCTGCGGGCAGCGGTATTGCTTTATGATGAATGTGTTTCCGTAAGCGCTGAAGCCTCCCTTCATAAGTACCGACAGTTGAGAACGAAAATATAAGCGGTTTCAAGATAGCTGTAATAATTATCTCCGTATTCAACAAATCCGGCCTATAAAAAATGTATGGTTTGCATATCGGGAATACGGTTACTGCCTTCCATAAGCAAAAGGGAAAAACCGGGTAGAGAACAGCGGTGAGGACACTGCCCTCCATAGGTTAGGACACTTTATCCCGAAATTGAAACCTGTTTTTATACGATTTCTGAAAAGATCTATTGCTTGCATAATACCATCCTGTTATCCGAGTTTAATTCCGTGATAATGACGGTGGGCGGGTGAGGGAGAGCATTGTGACAGTTGGATTGCATGACAGGAAGGGTAGTATGATTTTTGGTGGTGGGCTAAGAAAGCTCAACGCAAAGCTCCCTCCAACAGTTAGCACATTTTCAGCCGTTTCAACTGACCGATTTCCAGCATTTTATAAAAGTTTGGGAGTTGTAACATATGAGGGCTGCCCGAAAACAAGTATTTCGTTGATGTGCATAATCGCAGGGATTATGACGATTTCCTGCGATGCTGAAAAATATTTTTATTATGACAGCCTCTATAATACCTCACACTTAGAGCCCATAAAGTTAACCTCGGTACAAGTTTTTTTCAAAAGATCGTGAGTCTTGACATTTGAGGGATTCCAGATATATACCTTTCCGTAAATATGTACAACGGTCATCACTTCGACATTTTAGGAAGATCGGAACATTTCAATCATGATCATCCCTCCATATGTAAGCACAAAATCAGACTTTTTTCGGTACACCTCTTGGGCTACTTTGTATGTTTGAACAGATTCATCAGAACTATTGGTGCGGCTGAGGTGATGTTGCATATAAGATTTGCTGAGTATGACATATGCGCGTTTGATTTTGATAACAGTTCCGATTATTAACTCTTTCATAAGACACTACAAGAATCGGTGGATTTTTAAGTAAAAACGGCCCTCCCGAAAATGAATTCTCTGAGTTGAATAAAAAGGTGTACGGGGGATAGTCAATTGTTCGTTCTGTTGCATAACGAGAGAACGCTTGGGGGCGGATTATTGTTTTCATCTTCTGATCACAACAGCCCTCATATATACCTAGGATTTTGGCTGAAAAGTTAAGGCAGATCGGACCTCGTTCACAGAATATTTAGATTTTACGGTGTGAGATCTATGAGTAAAAAGTTAGAGGGCTGTCCCTGCTATCGGTTGCTGAGAAACATCAATGATGCAGGATGCCTTCATAAGGCCTACAAAAATCGGGGATTTTTTAAGGCGGTTCACGAAATGTTTAGATTTAACAGACATTTTGAGGTATCAAACTTCTTGATCTGACATTGACTTTATGTTTTGTGTTACAGCACTCCCCCCCTCCACTCTGATACTAAAAATCGCATCGGCGCATACGCGCCTGAAACTGATTTGTATTGAAAATGGTATGAAAAAATGGGCCAAAAAAAGAGCGATACCAAACAGTCTGCACTTTGGTATCGCTTCGGTATATGTATCAAGCTGTATCGCAGTCAGCCTTGAAAATGTGTCCCTTGAGAGTCTGAGTGCTTCTCCGTCAGACTCTCTGCGGGACGGCTCACAGGGCATTGGATAAGCACAGGCAGGTATCACCGCTGGCTATACAAACCCCGACCTTGGCGGGCTTTGCATAGCTGCGCGGTACTACCTGCTCAGAGGGGACTTCTCGGCTGTCGCCTCGGTCGGTGCTTCTGCCTTCGGCAGAGGTGTCCACCGGACACCCGCACCCCTCTGAGACCTCCCCAATGCGACCATACGGTCAGAGAATGATGAAGACCACGTTCTATATCATAAATGTTCTTATACTTGGCAAAAACAATTTTCTATAATACAGGTGCTTGATTTTATCAAAAATGTATGTTAAAATGTTATCAAATAACAGCCCTTTTTTATATGAATAACTAAGGTGTTTAATACATTATTGTTTTCACTATATGAAGAATAATACAGTTTCGCATTGCTGATTTCTGATTTTACAAAAAATTTACAACTTTTATGTAGCAAATATGGTCATTAATATTGTTATTATTTATAGGATCATAAACACATAATTGTAGCTGAAAATGATCAATAATGCTTAATTGAGGATGTGAATATAAATGATAGCTATGTATATGGCACTCATCGACGATGAGAATGATAAAAAGGAATTTGAAAAGCTGTATTATAAATTTAGAAATAAGGCATATATGGTCGCAATGGATTGCTTGAACAACAGCGCACTCGCCGAGGACTGTGTTTCAGAGACTTTTATATCAATTGCTCGGAATTTTCAAATTGTTCACAAGTTGGAACCTAACAAACAGCAAAAATATATCGTCATATGTATTAGAAACAGCGCAAAAGATATTTTAAAGAAAGAAAAGGTTAATCTTAACACCGAGGAATACGATGATGAATCATATTTTACTGAAAAGGATTTTTCGGAATACGATCTTATAGTATGGAAGGAATGTATTGATCAGCTTAATCAGACTGATAAAGACATTCTGTATATGCGATGCATCATGCAGCTTGACTACAAAGAAATCTCCAAGGCACTTGGAATAAACCAAGGTGCAGCAAGAGCAAGAGTATTTGCCGCAAAGGAACATCTCAAAGTAATACTAAGGAAGGAGGACTCATAATGGAAGCAAACAAATTGTTTTTACAGGCTTTGGAAGAGAACTATAATGATGGCTTTGATAAATATATGAGTTCTCTTGAAACAAAATATGAGGCGAATCATACCTTTAGCAATAAGCATGACAAGAAGATGCAAAAGCTGATCAAGCAGCAGCGCAAGCCATATTATAAACTGATAAGCACCGCAGGCCGCCGCGCTGCCTGTATAATTGTCGCTGTTATTGTTATGTCTGCATCAGCTATGAGCGTTAAGGCTATTCGTGAAGCAGTATTTGACTTTATAAAAAGCATCTTCTCCGATCATACTGTCGTTTCTACAGAAAGCGGAACAGATAAGGGTTATCCCGAACAGATCGAAGAGGAGTATTATATTTCAGAGCTGCCGGAGGGATTTGAAGCCACAAATACTATCCGCACCAATGATTCTATAATAATCGAGTATTTTATGAATGGCGATTACAGCAGTGATTATGTGCTGTTTTCACAGTATACGAAATCTTCCTATAAAGCAAATTATGACAATGACCATAATCAATTTGATGAGGAGATTGATAACGAGGAACAGAAATATTTGATCATATCCAACGAATATGATACAACATTTATATGGGACAACGGACAGTATATTTTTGAAATCGTTAGCAATTTGCCTAAAAACGAAGCTCTGATTTTATGCAAGTCTACAAAGATTAAAAATTGAACTAACAAACTGACATAAACAGTCGTCTATGAGTGTAGAGAGGAAAAAAACAACCTCTCTGCACTCTATTTTTTTGAGAAAGGAGGATGTTCAATGAAACAACTTATATCGGTGCTGCTGTCTCTTTTTTTGATTATAGGTTCTGGCATTACCGCCTATGCTGACCCTGAAGAAGATGCGCCTGTTGATATCGAGATAACCGAGGAATATCAGTATACAAACAGGATATCATCGAGTCTTTCAATTTCAAACCATACTGCAACTTGTACAAGTATTGTTCGTGGCTTTTCTGGATTAGCAGATAAGATTACTATTACACAGACACTACAAAAGCAAAACGGCAGTTCGTGGTCATATGTTACCAGTTGGAATAAAACATATAACACATGGCTAGGGACATTTGTCAACACAAAATCATCATTGAGCAGTGGAACTTATCGTGTTAAAACAGTTGCAAAGGTCTATAGTGGCAGCGACTATGAAACGATAACCGTTTACAGCAGCACAGCATCTTGCTGAACAGAAACAGCACATTAGCGGAATGGAGGTAGATCCCATTGGTTTTGAGTATATAGTACTATATACTTGACGAAGTCAAGTATCGGTCGAGTTTTATGGTACTGTTTTCGAATTCACAGGAAGACTGACTTCGGTCAGGGAAGAAAGCATTGACAATTTATATGTGTCGTGCTACAATCAATAGGAGGAATATCTTATGAAAAAGATATCAAAAAGAGTTTACCGCTATCATCATAGCTATGATTATGGCTGTTTGTATGATGAGTATTAGCGTAAGCGCAGCTAATTACAATCTTCATTATCAAAGATATGCAACCAATAACGTCACAAGTCAATATCTATCAGTTGGGACAGCTGTTCATTCCGGCAAGGTATACGTTGAGAATAATTGCACCACTTTAAATTATGCGTCAAAAGTCAAAACTACGATTCAAGCCCAGTGCAGTGCTCCTCAAGGCTTTCAATATTACAGTATCACTTCCATTGAAAACATCTCCAGTGGGGATTACAATTACACAATAGGAACTTTCTCTTATGTAACTAAGGGAAGCTCTCTTAGAAATTATGTTGAACTTTTTTATGACTCTTCTTCGTATTACACTCAAAGTGCAGTAGGAACTACTGACGGTCATTAACATCATATTCTCTCCCCGTATAATACGGTGAGAGTCTTTTTGATAATCTTGCGCAGGAAAAAAGAGAACATCTAAGTGTGTTGTATTTCACGGATTTTTACACTTGTGTTAGCTTTACAATATTCACAATATCTGAAGTTCGCTTTTGTTCATCCATACGAAAATCGAAAAAAACGGCTGAATGCATACCGTTTTGTAAGTTTCTTGCGTCTGTTATTCATATAAAGCATTTCTACGATTCAAAGGAGGAGGGAATATGGCACTGACAAAACAACAGAAAAAAAGATTGATCGTTTGGATCGTTTTCATACTGTTTGTGATGAGTGTTGTGATAGTTCTTATCGTTTTTTTGAGCAAGTCGTTTAGGGAAAATGATCTTACAACTCAGGAGGTTAGCGAAGGAAAACCATCTCCTGTTTCCGAAGCATATTTCGGTATAGACAAATATCTTGGGAAGACTATTGAGTCATTTGAGAATAACGATAAGAATAAGCAAATAGCAAAACTGACATTTCCGCAAAAGATTTCAGAATATACACCCGAGAAGGCTTATCTGCTCACAAACATAACCGGCAATAGTTATGATTATGATAAGGGTGCTGAGGAAATGCAGGAAAGAGCACCAAAGCTTTTTAAAGCTTTCTTTGGTGACAGCTTTAATGAAGATGGCTGCACCTTTAGAAAACTAAATGATCTGGGTATATATATTGATGAGACCTACGAAGGAAAAAACGGCGAAAATGCTTCATACGGAGTCAGTGGGTATTCACTTATAAGTGATCAGAAACTTTTTGAAAAATTTAATGATCAGTCTTTAGCGACAGCTGATAACTCAGGTAATAGCAGTTCTAAACTGTATTTCTATAAGGATGATCCTGATATTACCATTAAGCTGTCAGACGGTGAAATTACAATTAAACAAGCGGGAGAGATGTTTGAAAAGCTTTTTAATGAAACTCTCTCTGACTTTACATTCGGCTATAAGGTAAAGCCATACAAAGCTGAAGTTAAGCCCTATAACGGCGGTAATTTCATAACAATCACAGGAGAGGCTTTTCACGACGGAATACCTTTTGAAGGATCTCTCTCAAACTATTACATTAAAGAAGGAATCAAACAAACCAGCTATGGTCAAACATTCATAGAAGCGAGCATGAATTCAAAAGAAGGATTCTTTTTTGTTACTGACAGCGGTGCTTCAATACTCGCAAAGTCAGAGCCAGTTGATAAAATATTATCATTTGATAGTGCGGTGAATATTCTTTTGAATGGTCTGGCAAAGAATTCAGAATACTCTTTTATTGATGTTAAGTTAATGTACAGTTGCAAAGTCACTCAAAATGAAATTCAGATCTGGGATGAAGACAAGGAAAAACTAAAAAAACTGAACGACGAGAACAATTCTATGTCATATATAAATCGTCCGACCTGGTATTTTATAACAAGAGAAGATGCAACCGGGACCTCAGGCATAAAGGTCGATGCGCTATCTGGAGAGATAACTATTATCCAATGAATTGGGGTATAACGATATGAAAAAGCAGATAGTATTATTAACAGCAATGCTTATGCTGACATCATGTTCCGAAAGCAGAAGCGACGGCTCATCTGATAAAACCTCAATAGAGATGGATATCTCTCCTTCTACAACTACAGCAATAGATATTTCCGTTCCTGACGCAGCATATGTAAAAACAACAGAAATCGAAGTTGTACCCGATGAAGTTCTCCCAACCGAGCCGATCGTTCCCGAGGGTATCGAGACCACCGACCTCTCGGGTGAGATAACCGCCTTTGACGGTGAGAGCATGACCGTCTCCTCCGACGGAAAGGAGTACAAACTCGACCTGAGCGAGTGCAATTATAATACGGTGTTAAGAAATAATTATTATCCTGACCTGCCGCTAAGGATAATAAAAAATCCTTTCAATATCAAGGTCAATGCAGAACTAAAATGCGACACCAAGCTTACCAAAGTATATTACTGTGATGTCATAAATCCTAATGGAGTATTTGATTCTGCTCAAGCTGATACCGACAAGCCCGAAACGGAATTTGCCCATGATATCTATTCATATCTTGGAAAGGGTAATCTGTCTATCTATGAATTTACATCTGTAGAGATAACCGATAAGAACGAATATCGCGGCACCGGGATAATTGATCTAAGTGCAGCTGACATATTCATGGCACCTCAATTCGATGAAGGCACACCCTTTGGAGCAACCTGTTTCAAATTTAATGATAAAGAATGCTTTCTGTCTCTCAAGCTCTATGCGACACGCGATAAAGACGCTCCGTCAGGTAGTCAATATTCGGCAAGCTGCACCAAGGATCCCATCTACTATGGAGAGGTAACGGCAGTTTCTGACAAAAAAGAAAGAGTAACAATAAGGCTCAACGGCGGATCGGAATGCTCTATGAAGCCTTCAGTTACGATAGGCTGCAATTCGCTTAGCATCGGTGATAAGGTGAGAGCTCATTTTACTGATAAGACCGACCTCAATGAGAATCCTGAAAAAACAGATTTTGACTTTGCCGTTATCGAACCTGTGACCGAGCTGAAACTTGAAGACATATCCTTCCGTGATCAGAAGATAACAGCGGCAAAGGAAGATGAGAGCTATACCATCTTCTACGATAAGCTTATTGACGCTGAGACCCTTGAGGCTGTTTCAGATACAACGGGATATTCTAAAGCCTGTGTTCCGCCCGAAATAATTAAATATTCAGACAAGCTTGGTAAAGCATACACATTTTATGCTATGATGGTTCTGCTTGAGAGGTAAGCTTATGAAATTTATAAACACTCTCCGCTGCGACCTTAACAAAGCCATATTAAACCTTGGATTTGTAGGTGCAGCGGTAATGACTGTTATTCTCTGCTTTACAACGATAGCCTATGAGAACACCACCACCGATAAAGCATATTCAGTCGTCGAGTCGATGTTCACACTTGATCGAAGCTTTATTGAGAGCGAAAGGAGCTTTGCATCGGTAAGACTCTTGAGCATAGGAATGTCTGGCTATATCTCGATGTTCCTTCCGATAATCGTAGCATTTCCGTTTATGGTAGGTTTTTGCTCGGAAAGAAACTCGGGCTGCATAAGACTGGCCATTGCACGGACAGGTCAGCTACGCTACAGTCTGTCAAAGTTTACGGCATCGTTCCTTAGCGGAGGATTTGCAACAATGCTCGGATTAATCATCTTCGGGATAATCATAACACTCGTTTTTCCTGGCATAGACAGCTATAAGCTCCCCGAGGAGGAACTGAAATATCTTATACCTTTCAGCCCGGCTAAGACAATAATGATGTCGGTGCTCTCTGCATTTGTTTACGGGGCTTTCACAACGCTTCCGGCTTTTTTTCTGAGCTCGTTCTGCCGTGATCCTTATATCATAGTCTGCATACCGTTTTTGCTTGTATATGTCTGGAGGACGCTTATCGAAAAACTTGCCAACATAGCGATCGAGCATCAGAACTTTGGGCTTGCAGATACATATTACTCCCTCTATCCAGAGGCAGTAAACAACCTTTTCACAGCTCACGAATGGAATGATTCTCTCAGCAAGACGCTTATCTTCAACCTCGGCTTGCTGGTATTCTCAGCAGGAGGATTTTTGATCATCTTTCGCCTGCGGCAGGATAAGGGGAGGTGACGGCAATGGGACTTAGCGTCAAAAAAAGCTTCTCCGCCGCAAGGACGGAGTATGTAAAATGGCTGTTCAGCACACGAATGATAATAATGCTGGTTATTGTGGTTTTCATACAGTCCTTTGCGATAGCGCCTCTGCAAAAAAACGCCGAGCTTATGAAGGATACGCTCAACATTTTCGAGCCGTTCATAGCCGTCGCTAATTCAAGTACGCTTATTCTTATCATACCTCTTACGTTCTTAACTCTGATCGCCGACTTCCCGAAGATCGACAACAACACCGTGTTCTACATTATGCGTTCGGGACGGTATAGCTGGCTCACGGGGCAGATCATAAAGCTTGTGATGATGGCTGTGACCTTTCTTTTTGTCATCCTTGCGGGCTCGACGATACCTATGCTTTGGCAGGGACATTTAAGCTCCGAATGGAGCAGGGTCGTCACCGACTTTGTAAAGGAGTTCCCCGAAAAGACGGGCAATTTTGGAGCGACGTTGCTTCCGGGCAACCTCTACAATCAGATGACCCTGCCCTCGGCAGCGATAAAGAGCTATCTTTTGGTGTTCGCATATCTGATGATACTGGGGCTTATCCTTTTGAGCTTTTCGCTCATCAAAAGAAAGACGCTGGGCTTTGTCATCTGCGGAGCAGTCATCTCGCTCGGAACCGCGTTTTATTCGATCAAGACCATCCTTATGTGGACGATGCCGATGGCGAACTCGATAGTATGGCTGCATTTCACCAGATATTTCAGTCAGCCGATAGTTTCGATGAGCTTCTCGGTAATTTATCTGACGGTGCTTATCGCGATACTCATTGCCTTCTGCTATGTGAGCATAGGCGATTTCAGCTATGACAATGTTTCGGAGATCAGTATTTAGGAGGCAGATATGAGCAGTATTATTGATGTGAAAAATGTGAATCTGGTGTTGACCAAAACACGGATTTTAAAGGACATAAATGTAAGCTTTGAGGAAGGTCTTATCCACGGCCTGATAGGTCGAAACGGCTCCGGCAAAACAATGCTGATGAAATGCATCTGCGGGTTTGTCAAGCCGACAAGCGGAGAGATAACCGTTGACGGAAAGCGTGTCGGAAAGGACGTTGACTTTCCGAAGGATATGGGTATAATTATCGAAACGCCCGGCTTTATCCCGTACTACAGCGGCTACAAGAACCTCAAATTACTTGCAGGCTTGAACAATAAAATCGGCAAGGAAGATATACTCAAATCGATGGAGCATGTGGGGCTTGATCCGAAACTGAAAAGGCACGTTCGCAAATACAGCTTAGGTATGAGACAGCGCCTCGGACTTGCTCAGGCCATAATGGAGAACCCGAAGATATTGATACTTGACGAGCCTTTCAACGGTCTCGACAAGGACGGTGTCAAGGAGATGCGTGAGTATTTGCTATCCTATAAAAAGCAGGGAAAGACTATCCTGATCTGTTCACACTCGGCGGAGGATATCTCGGTGCTCTGCGATACGGTGCATGAGATGGATAAGGGTGTAATGGAGAAGGTAGTATAACAATCTATTCTATGCTTTTCATAATCCTTCATCTTCCTTACGATTATTGTATCACTGCTTAGCCGATATTTCAAGTATTTTTGAAATCGTATAGGCTGAATAGTTGTTCTTCATTCAACCCTGATGAGCTATCAAGGGAGATACCAGGGAGATAACGCCACAAAAAGCCGCCTGAAAAGGCTTGAAATAGCAACAGCCGAATCGCACCAAACCGCGCAAAACAGGCGATAACCGCACATCACAACAGCTTCCTTTCAATCTTCGGGACGTAGGGGCCGTGGGTTCAAGTCCCGTCACCTCGACCATCCAAACCGCGCAGATGCGCCGTTTCAGCGTTTGACTGAAGCGGCGCATTTGATTTTTGTCACGCTCAGGACACTACTCAGGACACTATTTCCTTTTTTCTTTTTAGGCTCTCAGACATCCAAACCGTAGCGTGGCTGCCTTTTGTAAGGCCGCCATGCATAGGTGCTAATATTGTTGACTAATAAGTTTTTTGCGGTTAGTATCACAATAAATGCCATAAGACAAGCTTTGAATATTCTTGAACAAATCATTATCTTTCAAATAATAATTGCTTGTCCATACTATGGAATACAATAATATATATAACATAATCATGGCTTTCTTCATATATAATCCCTCCTCATATCAATTGATAGTAGACTGTAGAATATTTACTATCTGCGATATGAGTAGTAGGAATTTGATTATCTTTGTTTTATATATTAAATAGGTTAATTATATACTCAGATAAAGAATAATACTCCTCGATTATTTCAGAAAATAGAGTCCCTATTCTTTTAATACTATGACCATTATCTCTATGATTTTTTGAATATGTTTGCTTGAGATTTTGTTCAGATTGTATTCAGTTCTATTATACTTCCTAGTTTAGATTTATCTTGTAATATCGAAAACATATTTATGCAAATACGTTGATGCCACCAGATGACAATTAATAATTATAGATGATTGAAATTTCAATAATATTATGATATACTATTATTAACGATGAAAGTTCCAAATCGTGTTTAAATCATCCAAAAAATTATGAGGTGTAAAATGACTAAGAAAACAGAAAATAATAAATATAATCAGAAGCCCAAACTGCCAAGTATTTCTATCATTATTACAATAATTATATCCATCTTACTTATTGGAGCAAGCTATTTTTGTTTATACTATTTGTACAATCATGACAGTGATACTCAAAATTCAAATTATATTGAACAGGTAGTCGTAATTATTGTAGCTTTTATCGGTGCAGGCACTTCTATTGTTATAAACATACTAACAATACACAGTAACAATAAAAGAACATATTTACAGAATGAGCATGATGATATATTACGTAAAAAGCTATTTGATCATGAAGAATCTGTGCGCCAACAGCAAGAATCCTTTGAAAATAGATGGAATCAAGCTAAAATCGATGCTGATTTAATTGCAAAAGCACGCATAGCATGGATTGAAAATGTCAGAGTAGCCACAAGTCATTTTATAGCCTCATGTTACAGTTTGATGCGTGTTGTAGAAAGAACTTACGATGATGAAATGAATAAACAACATTTAAGTGCTAAAGAAAATGGTTTATTGCTAATGTTGTATTTCGGTCCGGATCAATCAGTAGAAAAAGAATACAATAATGTAGTCACTAACAAAGGAAAAAATGACCAAATTGTCAACCTAATTAACGAAGCACTTGTATTAGTTGAAAACCTCTATTCAAAGGATTTATATAATGCACTAAAACAAGAGACAGAAGACAAAAGAGAGCAACTTGATTTACAATACGAAGCGCTACCAATTGACCATATAGAATATTTCAAACCAAATGACACTAACGAAGAAATTCCAATAGATATCCCAGATGAAACTACACCGGAATATTCAAAATATAAAAATGAGAAAATGGAATTCGATAAATTTAAATATAAAAACAGTCCAGATTACTTGCAAGAAGTCCTAAAGAATTTAACCGAAATGATTAGAAGATATTTAAAAATTGAGTGGGACGTAGCAAAACAAGGAAAATGAAAGCTGACTTTGCAAGAAATATAAGTAAACCGCAGCAGGACGACCCTTTCGAGTCGCCCTGCTATTTTAGTTCCTACGCTTTTCGAGCTATGCCGTCACATCAATGGTTTTATTCTCGTCCGGCTCGATCATGTTGGTCAGCACGTTGACCGCCTCAACATCCGCTTCGGTCAGGTGATGCAGATATTTCTGCGTAGTCTCAAGCTCGGAGTGTCCAAGCCTCGACTGCACCTGTCTGATGTTGATGCCGCCGTACAGGAGAAGCGTTGCCGATGTGTGGCGGAGGCTGTGCAGCTTTCGATGTTTCAAGCCGTGCCGTTCAAGGAATTTGCTGAACTGCCGCGTGGGCGTCTGAACATTCATTATTTCGCCGTTCCATTTGGTGAACAGCCATTCGTCACCCGCCCATTTGTTCCCGAGCCTTTCACGCTCTCGCTCCTGCTCTGCCTGCAATTGTTTTACTAATTCGATGCAGTGCTGATTTGTACGCTGACATACGTTTATTCTATCGAGTACAAGACTGGTGCAGCTGTGCTTTTACGCACATCTCCGAGAGGGCGAGGAGCTGTCTTCGTCCGCAAATTCGTGATAGGGCTTATCATCATCATAGCGATATACACATTGACCTATGCACCGATTTTTTACAACATCATTCACGCTTACGGCACACGACAGATATCAGCGACTGCAAGTTCCATGGAGCATTTATCCGGAGTAAACATAAGTATTCTTGCTTATCTATTTTTGATCTCAGTACTCAGATTTTTTGGCCTGATTGCTTCGATGCTGATGTTATTTTTTATCTCAGCAAAAGCCAAGAGCTTTATTTCTTCGCTGCTGATCGAAACGGTGGTACTGATCGTTCCAATCGTGTTATATCTGCTTGGAATTAGTTTTTTCAGGTGGATCGGATTGACACCGCTGATTATTGGAAATGTGATGTGATCACAAGAAATCGCAAAGCACTTATTCTCAACGAGCCTTTAATTCATAATAATTTATGCAAAAGGAACCTGATTCAAAAAGCATTGGGTTCCTTTTTTCGTATGGATATGGCATAATTGTTGTGTGTTGTATGGGTGTGTCCTTTTGGGGCATTTACAGTGGTTGTGTTGTTGCTGTGTCCTAAATCAGCGGCAACTGTCGGTACGTCCAGTCCTGCAGCGATAAGCCCGGAAGCATGGCTGTGCCGGAAGCTGTGAACGTTGCAGAAGCGGAAACTGTGCTTCTTGCAAAACTTATAGAGCCAGTCATAAGGTGTTGTTGGGAACATCGGTTCTCCGTTCCATTTGGTGAAGAGCAGGTTGTGATCGTTCCATTTTGAACCGAGCTTCTTCTTTTCCAACTCCTGCTGCTCTTTATACTCTGCCAGAAGTTCAAAAAGTTTATCATCATAACATCCCACACGATTGGAACTTTTGGTTTTCGGTGTCCCTTTGTAAATTCCCTTTCCGGGTGTGTAGTTAGATGTCTGACTAATGGATATCATTTTACGCTCCCAGTCAATTGCTTTCCATTCAAGACCTAATATCTCACCGCGGCGGTATCCTCCGAAAAATGCGATATTGAAGAATACTTTGTATTTCAGCGGAGCATTCTTCTCTTCCATAAGTTCGTACAAAGCGCACATTTCCTCAAGAGAGTAAAACTCACGTTCTTTTGGTGCGTTTTCCTCTGTAAGCGGTACTTTTATATTCGCACAGGGATTTGTGCTGATCAGATCACATTCGATCGCATAGCTGAAAATGACCGAAACAAAGTTGAGATAATGCTTTACTGTTTTTCTTGACAGCACCTTTGTGCTGTCTTTTTTGTTCTTTGTGTTAATCAGTTTGTTAACAAGATTTCTTATGTCACGACGGGTGATGTTGTCTATCTTCATGTGACCTATCACCGGATAGATGCGGTCACGAAGCTGATACATACGAGCATAAGTATTTGTTTTCAAATTTGTTTTTCCGTATTCGTCAAACCACTGCTCCGCAAATTCTTCAAACTTGATGCTTGAAGCGATATGACCAGCCTTGTACTTGTTCTCGAATTTGATTACCTGTTTATCAAGCTCCTTTCTTATCTGAGCTTCGGTCATATCGGGATCAGGATGCCAAGTCATGCGTTTAACGATCTGCTTGCCCTGATTGTCATAACCGCAGCTAACGCTGATGTTGTATGATTTTCCTTTTTTTCCAAAATACTCTTTAATTGTTGCCATATTTGACCTCCTAATAAATGGAAGCCCTGACGTGTATACGTTTATTATACATTATAGTAACGATACTCGTCAAGGCTTTACATTTATTACTTTTGACCGAAGTGAATGATTATTTTTCCGTTAAGATAGTCAATAAAGCTCTGCTTGTTGATTAGTATCTTACCGTTCTTGCCTTCTCCGGTGCGGATGCTGGTAACTGAACCATTATTGGCGACCTTTCTTACTGAATATTCTGACATTCCGGGAGCAAGGGCAGTACATTCTTTGATCGTAAGCATCTCCACGGTATCAGAGTTTGTCGCCTGTGTAGGTTCTGAAATCGGATGAAGTGGTAAAAGTTCTGTCAGCAAAGCAATAACTTGCTGAAGATTTTCTGTCCTGAGATCTTTCATTCTGTTCACCTCTTTTCTGTTTTTAATAGTCTTTTGGCCTTAGACTTGATTATACTAAATATATACGACAATTCACATTAAATTGCAAGAAAAATTAATGAGCCATGAAAAGTCGAATAATTGTATACAGGGAATATACATCATTTTGAATACAATTGCAAGAAATTTATTGAGCCGTGAAAAAGTTGCAAAATTGCACACAGAGAATATACAGCATTTTGAATGCAATTGCAAGAAATTTATTGAGCCGTGAGAAAGTTGCAAAATTGCACACAGAGAATATACAGCATTTTGAATGCAATTGCAAGAAATTTATTGAGCCGTGAGAAAGTTGCAAAATTGCACACAGAGAATATACAGCATTTTGAATACAATTGCAAGAAATTTATTGAGCCGTAAAATAGTTGCAAAAATGTACACTGGGAATATACAGCATTTTGAATACAATTGCAAGAAATATATTGAGCCGTAAAAAAGTTGCAAAATTGTACACAGGGAATATACAACATTTTGAATGATATTGCAAGAAATTTTTATTGCACCATAAAAATAGTTCAAAATCGTGCTTTTTGAGGAGCCTTTCGTACTCCTCTTCGGTCAGAAGTTCAGAAGCATCTATCTTGGTATAGCCTTTGAAATTCTGATTTCCGTCCTGCGCAAACTACTCCTTCGGAAGTCCGAAATCGGATACGATCCTCTCTAAAAGAGAGTTCATATCAGTGAGCGGGATGCCTGTGTATTGGCTTGTCAATCTCAGCACATCAGCTCTCTCCTTGCACGCCGAACAAGTAAAGGTGTGAGCGTCGGGATACGTCCAATATGAACCTAATTTGTGGTCGTCGTGGAACGATATGTTGAAAAAAGATTACAGCCATAATATATCCAAAATGAAAAGAAAATGCAAGAAAAATGTTTTAAGGATTGACAAATCTCAACAAAAAACAAGCGTGCCCTCCCAAAATACTGATGAACGAAGTATGAACGAGAAAAAGGCCGAAAACGGCTAATTACACTCGATTTTCAAAAAAACGAGCAATTTGAAAATCGAGTGTCCCCTTTAGAGAGCTTTGAAATCAAAAAGCGAAAATCGTATGTTAATGGGCGAAAATCGAGTGTAAATACCCGAAAAACGAGTGTAACCCCAATAAAACATACGATTTTCAGCATAAACTCCGAGGTTTTTTGCAAAAAACGCATTTTGAAACCCCGCAGAGAGCTTTGATAATATATCAAAAAGCAAATAAAAGTGAAAATCGTATATTTTTGGTGAAAATCGAGTGTATTGTGAATAAATGATTTCCAACGCGCCGCTTTGAACAAAATATTTTTTGCTCCTCGGAGAGCTTTGAAGTAAAGAGTTTGACCCCGAGTTTTGAGCCAAGACCAAAGGGTTCCATATAACACAAAAGTCATTAAATAAAAATCAAACGAGCTTTGACTTGCAAGAGGGAAAGTCTTTTGATAAATATAAAATAATTTACTATTCGGAGATATCCTGCATAAATCAAACGAAATTTGCATGGACAAATTATATGCATGACAAAAATCATGTTTGAGCAATTGATCCATCACTGTACTGTTGTTAACATCAACGTATCTTCTTATAGACTAAAAGATCAAATGCAGTATCTGCGGGAAGATAATTGATTTTAAAAATCAAAAATATCCATGTAGGTTTTCATACACGATTATTCTTTCATAATCCTACTTTTTTATATTGACATTTTCATAAATATCAATACAAAATCGCCTTGCCAGGCAAAATACACAATGAACAAAGTATGAACGAGAAAAAGGCAGGAATCGGGTAAAAAAGGACGTTTTCACCCCAAAAGGACGTTTCTGGAATCGTCCTTCCTCTTTAGAGAGCTTAGAATTAAAAAACGCAAAATCGTATCTTAAAAGTCTGAAATCGTCCTTTAAACCCCCGAAAACGTTCCTAATCCCTAAAAAACATACGATTTTTTGCATGAACGTCCACAATTTTTGCAAAATCAAAGATTATATTACCCAAAAATCCTTTTAAAAATATAATAAAAAACAAACAAAAGCTGAAAACGTAGTTTTGAGTCTGAAATCGTAATGTATATGAACAAAGAGTTTCTAATACGACTTTTGAAACAAAACGGTTTTGCCCCTCAAAGAGCTTCCTCACAATGAAGATCGAACGTGAACTTTGAGCTAGGATCCAAGAGTTCATATAACGCAAAAGTCATTAAACTAAAATCAAACAAACTTTCTCGCAGACAAATCATATATAACAAAAGTTATTTTTCATAATAGCTCGTGAAATGTATATGATTTGTCAATAAAACGAGCTTTGAGCCAAACTCCTCATAATTGATTTTTGAAAGCGAAACGAGCTCGTCAAATTACAAATCATTTATCAAGGGACTTTGGTTCGCTCAAATTCCTTTGGACGAGCTTAGTCTGTCTCAAAGACGCAGGGAAGCTCTTGACATAAATCAAAGACGTTCAGAAGCGCTCTTCATCCTGGACTCATTCCGCTTATAGACTTTTCACAGAGAATTTCTCAGATACAGTGATGACCTTTAGATTTAACGAAAAAAAGGCGTTATATTTTTATCGGCTCTTGGGCTCCGGTTAGCCAAACTTTCTGCTGCGGACTTTGCTCCATCCAACGCTCAATGAAGAGAGCTCTTCGTCAGTCACGGACTCCGCACGGTCTTTGACTAGAACGAAGTCCAAAGGAGGGAGTTCTCTGACAACGAGAGAAGAGTCCTCCGTCTGATCGGAGAACCTCTCGGGAGTTCTTCATGTAAGCCGAACCGACAGGACGCTTTGTCTGACGCAAAGAAGAACACTGAGCCGTGCCGAATAAAACCCGACCCTGCGCCCCGCAGAAGAAAAAAGCCGAATATATTTAAAAGTAAATCATGAGTTATAATTTTTCTACTTCGTTCTCAAGCTCTGAGCGTGCTGCGAGTCAAAATACTCTTTGAAATATATGCATTGATATCAGACAAAAACACCTGATAAGGTAAGTAAAAGCCCCCATTGTTCCTTTCAAAAGCCCCAGCAATTCCTTTTTTCCGCTTTGTATGTGTGAAAAAGGCTCAAAAGCCCCTGTATTTCCTTTTTTCACTTTACTGAAAAACAGTAGATATCTGAGTGAAAAACAGTAGATACCTGACTGAAAAACGGTAGATATCTAAAAAAACAGTAGATACCTAACTGAAAAACAGTAGGGGTCTGAGTGAAAAACAGTAGATACCTAACTGAAAAACAGTAGATGCCTAACTTAAAAACAGTAGATACCTGATACAGATGGGAAAAGGTTCAAAAGCCCCCACAATTCCTTTTAAAAGTACCTACGTTTCCTTTTCAAAAGTACCCGCAATTCCTTTTTTCGCTTTGTATGTGTGAAAAAAGGCTCAAAAGCCCCCACATTTCCTTTTCAAAAGTACCTGTGTTTCCTTTTCAAAAGTACCTGTGTTTCCTTTTCAAAAGTACCTGTGTTTCCTTTTCAAAAGTACCTACGTTTCCTTTTTCTCACTTTGTACGGGTAAAAAAGGCTTAAAAGTCCCCACATTTCCTTTTCAAAAGTACCCATATTTCCTTTTTAAAAGTACCTGTGTTTCCTTTTTCCCTCTTTGTATGGGTAAAAAAGGCTCAAAAGCCCCCACGTTTCCTTTTCAAAAGCTCCATAGTTCCGCCAAAAGCCCCCATAGTTCCTTTTAAAAGCCCCGATGTTTCCTTTTCAAAAGCTCCATAGTTCTGCCAAAAGCCCCCACGTTTCCTTTTCAAAAGCTCCATAGTTCCGCCAAAAGCCCCCACGTTTCCTTTTCAAAAGCCCCCATAATTCCGCCAAAAGCCCCTATGTTTCCTAAACTTTCAACAATCAAAAGCCCCCACGTTTCCTTTTCAAAAGCTCCATAGTTCCGCCAAAAGCCCCCACGGTTCCTTCCAAAAGCCCCTATGTTTCCTAAACTTTCAACAATCAAAAGCCCCCACGTTTCCTTTTGAAAAGCTCCATAGTTCTGCCAAAAGCCCCCACGTTTCCTTTTGAAAAGCTCCATCGACTGAAGAATGGAACAGAGTTTGAGTTCTCGGCGTGACCGTTAATTGCATCATCGCACACGGAGTTATGCTTGGCTTTTTTGCTATCGTAACAGGCGAGTTAGTGCGGAGCATCATATAAGCTGTATGTATCAATGAAACCAGTCGAAAATCCTTTATCTGCGCATACATAGTTGCCTTAATTCTCATATCGAAGTCGTAGACGGATTGAAGTTCGTTAAAGTTAGTAAAGTGTTTTTCAGTCAGACCCCTACTGTTTTTAAGACAGGCCGCTACTGTTTTTCACGCAGACCGCTACTGTTTTTCACGCAGACCGCTACTGTTTTTCACGCAGACCGCTACTGTTTTTCACGCAGACCGCTACTGTT
>Ga0310786_10001270_pt1 | contig 40553 bp, 31 predicted proteins | sample AusTroGonzalo_MG_FD_203881 | JGI IMG/M metagenome (GOLD analysis project Ga0310786, IMG submission 203881) | Bovine rumen microbial communities from tropical cattle in Woodstock, Queensland, Australia - Gonzalo_03 (v2) (version 2) | ecosystem: Host-associated > Mammals > Digestive system >... | reverse complement strand
GAAGAAGTGCAGGAACATCTCCGTGGGCATGTCGCCGACATGTTCGCGATGGAACTCAGCGTCCCATACCAGCCAGGGGCGTCCGCCAAAGTCGAGACACACCTGACAGAGACAGTCGTCCATCGGCAGGGAGTAGCCGTAGCGCTCCGTGCCGCGCTTGTCGCCGAGGGCTTTCAGCAGACACTCGCCTAAGGCCAGTGCCGTGTCCTCGATGGTGTGGTGCTCGTCGACGTTCAGGTCGCCGTCGGTGTGTATCGTAAGGTCCAGTCCGCCGTGCTTGCCTATCTGCTCCAGCATATGGTCGAAGAATCCCAGTCCCGTGCTGATGTCGCAGCGCCCGGAGCCGTCAAGGTTCACGCTGACGTAGATGTCCGTCTCCTTTGTCGTACGGCGCACCTCCGCCGTCCTCTCACCGGCAAAGAGCAGTTCTGCGATGCGCTCCCACGTCATCCCGTCGCGACCAAGGATGAGCGCCTTGCAGCCGATGTTCCGTGCAAACTCCGCATCCGTCTCGCGGTCGCCGATGACATAGGAGTTTGCGATGTCGTACTGCGGGTCGTGCATGTACTTCTCGACCATCGCCGTTCCGGGCTTTCGTGTCGGGGCATTGTCCTCGGGAAAGTGGCGGTCAATGAGCTGCTCGTCGAACGTGATGCCCTCGCCCTCGAGTGTCTGGAGGATGAAATTGTGGACGGGCCAGAACGTGTCCTCAGGGAAGGAGTTCGTCCCCAGGCCGTCCTGGTTGCTGACCATCACGAAGCGGAAGTCCAGCTTCTGGCGGATGAACGCCAGGTTGCGGAACATGCCCTGTGTGAACTTCAGTTTCTCGAACGAGTCAATCTGCTCGTCGGCAGGCTCCTCGATGAGCGTGCCGTCGCGGTCTATAAAGAGTATTCGCTGTTGTTTCATCGCCTCTGCTGTTGTTTCTTATTGCTACAGAATGGTTGGTTTTGGCTGCAAAGTTAGCAATTTTTTTTCGTTTTCAGAAAAAAAACCGTAACTTTGCACACGAAAAAAACTGCGGAGATGAAAGAAATAAGATGGGGATTCATCGGCTGTGGCGAGGTCACCGAGAAGAAGAGCGGTCCCGCCTTCAGCGAGATTGAGGGCAGCAGCGTGGTGGCTGTGATGAGCCGTCAGGAGGTGAATGCGCGCAGCTATGCCATTCGTCACAACATCCCGAAATGGTATACCGACGCCCAGGAACTCATCGACGACCCTGACGTGAATGCTGTCTACATCGCTACGCCGCCGTCGAGCCACGCTACCTATGCCATTATGGCGATGAAGGCTGGCAAGCCAGTCTATGTGGAGAAGCCGCTGGCGGCGAGCTACGAGGACTGTGCGCGTGTGAACCGTATCTCCGAGCAGACGGGCGTCCCCTGCTTCGTGGCCTACTACCGCCGTTACCTGCCTTATTTCCGTAAGGTGCGCCAGATTGTCGACGACGGCATCATCGGCCGCGTCATCAACGTCCATATCCGCTTCGCCGTGCCTCCTCGTGAGCTGGACTACGGACAGGCAGGACAGTTGCCCTGGCGTCTGCAGCCCGACATTGCCGGCGGTGGTTACTTCTACGACCTCGCCCCTCACCAGCTCGACCTTCTGCAAGAGATGTTTGGCGTCATTCTCGACGTCTACGGCATCGCTGCCAACCGCGGAGGACTCTATGCTGCCGAGGATACGGTGAGCGCGTGTTTCAAGTTCGAGAACGGCCTGCCTGGCTCTGCCTCCTGGTGCTTCGTAGCCCATGAGTCGGCCCACGAGGACCGCATCGAGATTGTCGGCGACCGCGGTTCGCTGAGTTTCTCCGTCTTCGACTATGCGCCCATCCGCCTGCATACCAGCGAAGGCTCCCAGACGCTCGAGGTTCCCAATCCGCCTTGCGTCCAGGCGCCGCTCATCAAGAATGTCATAGAGCACCTGCAGGGTGTCTCTGTTTGTACGTGTACCAGTGTTTCGGCCACTCCCGTCAACTGGGTGATGGACCGTATTCTGGGTAAAATCTGACCAATAAACCTCTGCCACGATGACCAAATATGGCATATTGCTCCTGTTGATGCTCGCCTGCCTGCAAGAAGTGCAGGCCATGGGCTTCCTGAGGCGTATCATCCGTGGCTTCGACCGTCTCGATACTGCTTATGTCGAGCCTCAGCACTACAACCTGACGGTGATGGCGCAGACCACCTATCTCATCGACCAGTACACCATCGTCAGCCAGGAGGGACAGGAGGTGACACTCTCACCCGATCCGAAGGTCAAGGTCGGACCCTACTTCGGATGGCGCTGGTTCTTCGGCGGCTACACCTTCGACCTGAAGAACCTAGGCATCCATAACGACGGACAGAAACGCGAGCTCGACCTGAGCATCTACTCCTCGCAGATAGGTATCGACCTGTTTTATCGCCGCACGGGCAGCGACTACAAACTGCGCAACATCGACCTGGGCGACGATGTGGATACCCGCGCCCTGGAGGGTGTACCCTTCGATGGTGTCAATGCCGGCATTACGGGGGTCAACATCTACTACATTTTCAACCACGGACGGTTCTCCTATCCTGCTGCTTTCAGCCAGAGTACACAGCAGAAGATCAGTTGCGGCTCGCCCATTGCTGGCATAGGCTATACGCGCAACTCGCTCGACTTCGACCACCAGAAACTGCAGCGCACGTTCGACCAGCGGCTGGGTGCTGGTGTCGCACAGCTCGACAGCAGTCTCTTCTTCAACCAGCTGCAGTATACCGACTACTCTGTTTCGGGCGGTTATGCCTGGAATCAGGTGCTGCCTCACCATTGGCTGCTGGGATTGAGTCTCCAGCTGAGTGTGGCCTACAAGAAGTCGACGGGCGACATAGCCGCCGAGGGCGATGATGCTGCAACAGGCTTCAGCTTCGAGAAGGTGAACCTCGATGCCGTGGGCCGTTTCGGTGTGGTCTACAACAATATGCGCTGGTACGCCGGCATGAGTGCCATCATCCGCACGAACAACTATCACAAACCCCGTTTCCGCACGAACAATACGTTTGGGAACGTCAACCTCTACATTGGCTACAACTTCGGCCTGAAGGGTAAGTACCGTAAGAAAGGAAAGGCATGAGTAAATACGCAATACTTATAATAATAGGTGTGATGACGGCCTTGGTGCTCAGGGCACAGACCGCCCAGGAGCCTGCCGACACGCAGACGGTGAGCCGTATGCTCAGCGAGGCGCGCCACCTGCCGCCCACGACGAACTTCACGCTCCACTTTGCCCGACAGTTCCTGAGTCGTCCCTACGTGGCCCACACCCTCGAGGTGAACAGCAACGAGCAGCTGGTGGTGAACACGCGCCAGTTGGACTGCACGACGCTGGTCGAGAATGTCATCGCGCTGACGCTCTGCATGAAGCGCCACCTCTATACCGCCCGCGACTTTATGAACGCGCTGGTGCAGTTGCGCTATCGTGGCGGACGACTCGACGGCTACGCCAGCCGCCTGCACTACTTTACCGACTGGATCGTCGACAAGACCGCTATGGGGCTGGTCACGGAGCAGCAGGGGCCTAATCCGCCGTTCACAGCCGTCCAGACCATCGACGTCAACTACATGAGCCGCCATCCCGAGGCCTATCGCGCGCTGAAGGAACAGCCCGAGCTGCTGCCGGCGATCAAGGCCTGGGAGGACAGCCTCCGCGGTCGTACCTTCCGCTATATTCCCAAGCAGCAGGTGCGCAACACCCCCGGGCTGCGGCAGGCCGTTCGCGACGGCGACATCATCGCCATCACCTGTAACAAGGCCGGCCTCGACATTGCCCACCTGGGCTTTGCCGTGTGGCGTGCCGACGGGCTCCACCTGCTCAACGCCTCGCAGCTTCACAAACGCGTGGTCGAGGAACCGATGACCCTCGGCGAGTATCTTTCGAAACATCCCTCCCATACGGGCATCCGCGTGGTGAGACTTAATAATGAACCATAAATACTAAACTCAGAACAAGAATATGGAATTACCTGATTTCATGAGTTATGCCAACAAGTTCTCGCAGAAGGACTTCGTTGAGAAAATTTCGCGCATTGCCAAGCGTGCCGGTGCCAAGCTGGTCTATGCAGCCTTGCTGTTGTTCTATACCTTGCAGAGCGATAAGATCAGCACCAAGGACAAGGCCATCATCGTGGGGGCCCTGGGCTACATGATCAGTCCTATCGACGTCATCCCCGATGCCATTCCCATCGCCGGCCTTACCGACGACCTGGCCGTGCTCATCTATGTGTTGAAGAAAATCTGGGTCGACGTCGATCCCGAGGTCAAGGAGCGCGCCAAGGAGAAGCTCAACAAGTGGTTCGACGACGACGAGATCAAGGAGATTGACTCGCTCTTCGACTAACCCCGCGTCTTCGTACCCCCGCGCCCCCTACACCCTCATGTAGGGGTTCATCCTGAGCTCCTGGCCAATGGTCGTCTCGGGGCCGTGTCCCGACAGCACCTTTGTGTCGGCTGGCAGCCCGGCCAGCAGCCTCAGGCTGCGCTGCATGTCGCCCCAGTCGCCTCCAGGCAGGTCCGTCCGCCCTATGCTCTGGCAGAACAACGTGTCGCCAGAGAACAGCACGTGCTCCTCCTCGCAGTACAGACAGCAGGAGCCCGGCGAGTGGCCCGGTGTGCTGATGGCCTTCAGCTTATGACTGCCGAAGCTGAAGCTGTCGCCGTCCTTGTAGAATGGTGCCAGCGGCGCCTGTTCCTCGTCGTAGCTCGAACCCCACATCTGCCGCATCTGCACGTCCAGATCGGCAAACGCCTCGTCGCCCTTCGGCAGCGTCGGTTTCAGGCCGTAGCGTTTCCAGAGCGAGGCCGTCCCGAAGCAATGGTCAAAGTGTGCGTGAGTACACACCACGTGCTTCAACGTCAGTCCCCCGTTGTCAATATAGTCACAGATGGCCTTCCGCTCGGCGTCGTAGAGGGCGCCGTTGTCGATGACCACCGCCTCGCAGCTCTCGTCGCTGACGACGTAGCAGTTCTCCTGCAGCATGTTGCAGACAAATCGCTGAATCTTGATCATACCGGTACGTAGACGACGTATTTCTCCTTGAACCACTCCTCCTCGAACCACGTGCTGATCTCCTGCACCTCTGCCGTTCTGCGGTAGCTGCGCAACTCCTCGTCCAGGTTGCCGCCCTTCAGACAGATGACACCGTTGACCATCGCATTGCGCTGCTCCTTGGCGATGTTCTTGCGGACAATCTTCAGCAGGTCGGGCAGGGGCATCACCGCACGGCTCACGACAAAGTCGTAGTGGCCGCGTTCCTCCTCACCGCGCCGGTGAACAGCCTCGCAGTTCGTCAGTCCCGTAGCCTTGATCACCTCTTGCGCCACACGAATCTTCTTGCCCGTTCCGTCAATCAGCCGGAAGCGACATTGCGGTAGCATGATGGCCAGGGGAATACCCGGGAAACCGCCTCCCGTGCCGAAGTCCAGGATCTCCGTGCCAGACTGGAAACCATAGGCTTTGGCGATGGCCAGCGAGTGGAGCACGTGGTGCTCGTAGAGGTTGTCGATGTCCTTGCGCGAGACGACGTTGATCTTTGCGTTCCACTCCCTGTAGAGTGCGTCGAGCTTCGCCAGCTGCTGTCGCTGCGCGTCCGTCAGCTCCTTGAAGTAGCGTTCAATCTTTTCCATATTTGATTTTTTTTCAATTCTTCAATTCTTCAATTCTTCAATTTTTCAATTCTTCAATTCTTCAATTTTTCACCCTGATGGTGAAGGCATAGTGGTAGGGCTTGTTGCCGTCGATGGTGTACTGTGGCAGGGTACGCTGTCCCCAGGTATCGATGCCGCCCACACCGTGAACGTTCAGGTCAATGTTCAGATTGACGAAACGGCCACGCGGTATGTCTTGAGGATGAGTAGCGCTTTCGAGGTCTTCCTCACCATAGTCCCAGGCACGGATGCAGAGAGGCTGATCGCCAATGATGTGGAGGGTGCTCTTTCTGTTAGAGATGATGAACCATCGCACATCAGTGCGGCAGCCGTTGTCCTGCGGATGAATATATTCCGTCTCGTACTCTGAGAGTGGCATCTTGTACTGACCCATGAACGCACTACGTTTGCGGTCGGGGTAGTTCTCCCACGGGCCGCGGCCAAAGTATTCGATATTGGTGAAGTTGGCTGGGATGCGCATCCGCATACCGAACTTAGGAATCAACGGAATATCTGTTGCTGTGGGCTTATAGTCGGCCTCAACCTTCACATCACCTTTTTCATAGAATTCGTAGGTCAGGGTGTAGTCGGCCCCTACAGGGAGGCTGCAGTCGGCGGTGACAGAAACCGTATTGGCATTCTTGTTCGTCTTGATGGAGCGGACTGTACGCTTGGCAGCTGCATCCCTCCATACACCTAAACGACGTGCAAAGCCGGCAGCGTGCTGGTTATCGTTCTCGGGTTTCCAGAAGTAAGGCTCCAGCGGCGCTTTGAGCATCTCTTCACCGTCTACAGTCCAACTGGAGAGAGCCCCCGTTTTGTCAATCGTGATGGTGTTGTTGCCAGTGCTGACGATGATGCCGTCAGGCGTTTCTTTCACCTTTGGTGCAATTCCGTCGTAAATCCTCACGTTTTTGAGCCCCTTAGATAACTGGAACTGCTCGCTGGCTATGGCAAAGCCTTTCTTAGCCCAAGGCTTGTCCTCTTTCAGACGGGCTGACACGTTCAAGTATTTTTCGAAGGAGACTTTGATGGTGTCGTAGGTGATGTCGTACTCGCTGGGGTCAGTGAAGCTGTCACGGTTGATGATGCTGATTGTGCCGTCGGCTTCTCTGACGAACTGTAAGGGCTGGTAGACGTGCTGCACCTCATAGTAGTGAGGATGGGGCTTGCGGTCAGGCGCAACGAGTCCGTTGATGCAGAAGGCTCCATCGTTGGGCTTGTCGCCGAAGTCGCCACCATAAGCCCAGTATTCAAAGACATTATCATCCTTTTTCAGCAGTCCCTGATCCACCCAGTCCCAGATGGCTGCGCCGCAGATGGAGGAGTCGTTGTAGATGACATCCCAGTACTCCTGGAAGTTGCCGATCGAGTTGCCCATGGCGTGGGCATATTCGCGCATCATGAACGGACGGTCACTGACCTTCTGGGCCTCAGTCCTCAGTTTCTCGGGTGACAGATAGCCATCGTCGTAGATGTCGCTTTGGCTGCGGTCGGTATCGCAGAAGGGTAGGGCGATGGTGTCGAGGGTAACGACAGCCTCGCGCATCGCCTTCATGTTGGGGCCTACGGCACCCTCGTTGCCCAGACTCCAGAAGATGACGCTGGGGTGGTTCTTGTCGCGTTGAACAAGACTGACGGCACGGTCCACGTGGGCATCCTTCCATTCCGGGTCTTCACCCATCACCTTGTTCGCATAGCCATAGCCGTGACTCTCCTGGTTCGCCTCGTCCATCACGTAGATGCCCCATCGGTCACAAAGCTCGTAGAGGTATTCGCGGTCGGGGTAGTGCGAGGTGCGCAGGAAGTTGATGTTCGCCTGCTTCATCAGCGCGATGTCCTTTTCGTAGGTGGCATCGTCGACATAGCGGCCCGTCACAGGATGGTGGTCGTGACGGTTCACGCCACGCAGTTTCACGTTCTTGCCGTTGATCTTAAAGACCTCGCCCACACACTCCACACGTTTCACACCGAAGTGATTGTCGAAATGCTCATCGCCCTTGTAATCCTTACTACCCAGCAGTTGCACTATATAGGGATAGAGCCAGGGCTTTTCAGCCGACCATAGATATCGAGCAGTCTCGTAGGAGAAGTTGAGTTCGACGGTTATCGTATCGCCTGCACAGAGCTTGGGGATAGGATGGTTGGTGACATTATAATGGTCAGGGTTGACATTGACACCATCGAGTTCAGGACAGGCTATCTGCAGCTGAGCCAGCAGGTTCTTGGCTGTCTTCTTGCCTGTATTACAGACGGAGACCTTAGCCTTAACGGTGAACTTTGAAAAGTCCTTATTGGGGATGGCCTCCACCTTATAGTCGGCGATATGCACCAAGGGGCGTACCCAAAGCTGCACCTCGCGGAAGATGCCCGAGAGGCGCCACATATCCTGACACTCCAGATAGCTACCGTCGCTCCAGCGATACACCTCGACAGCGAGTTTGTTCTTGCCTTCGCGCATGTATTTCGTCACATCGAACTCAGCAGGCGACATCGAGTTCTGACTATAGCCCACCTTCTGCCCATTCACCCAGACGTAGAAGGCTGAATGGACGCCGCCAAAGTGCAGAATCAAGTTCTTCGTGAGCATCTCCTTCGTGACGTCGACAAAGGTCACATAACTGCCCACAGGATTGCGATGGTCGTAGGCATACCAGTCCTTATTGGGTTCCCCCGTCACTTTAGGACGATCACGATGGAACGGATACTGCATATTCACGTAGATAGGCTTCCCGAAACCCTGCAACTGCCAGTTGCCAGGCACGGTGATATTATCCCACTGGCTCACATCGTAGTCCTCACGATAGAAGTCCGCAGGTCGCGACTCAGGGTCTTTCGACCAGTGGAACTTCCACTGGCCGTCAAGTCTCACAATCTCCTTACAGTCCTTCCATTTCGAAGGTAACTGCAGCGTGGCGTGATACGGCAGCTTGTTGATGCCGAGCACAGCGGGGTTCTCCCAGTCTCGAACTTCCTGAGCCTGTGCCGAAATGCTTAGCAGCAGCGCTACGCTAAATGAGAAATGACAAATAAGAAATGATAGTCGTTTCATTATTTACTTTTGATGCTAATGGTTGCTGTAGGCAGATTACTCTTGATGCTGACCTGTGCACTGCCTTTCTTCTGCGTGCTGCGCACAACCAGCAGGGCACGTCCTTTCCATGTGGTCACTTTGGGCGAGGTGTAGGGCTCACGGTCCTTCAGGTCGGCAGAGGCAAACGACAGCAAGCTGCCCTGACCCTTTACGATGGCCTCGCAGGGGATGGCGGCACCGGGACAGACATTTCCATCCTTGTCGATAACCTCGACGACGATGAAGGCAAGGTCCTGACCATCAGCAGTTATCACGTTGCGATCTGGGGTGAGGCGTAGACGTTCTGGTTCTCCTGCAGTACTGAGTGTTTTGATACGTCCCCAACAGGTCTCAGCACGTAGTGTTCCTGCTTCGTAAGGCACTTGGAAGACCGCCTTGAACTCCGTGCTTCGGTTGACATTCTTGGTATCGATGAGCTTGTCGTTGAGGAAGAGCTTGACTTGTGGATCCCTCGTGTAGACTTCCACCTCGATAGGTTTTCCTTCCCAACCTGGCCAATGCCAACTCTCCCATGTGGGCCATACGCTCCAGGCGGTCTGATGAATTTTTCCGTGATAGCCATCGGGCTCCTTCACGGCTATATACATACCATCATCTTCTATGGGTGTGGAACTCATCTGGCCATCCTTCCATTCGTACTCTGGCATGTTCACGGTTGTTCTCCACAACATCTCGCGATAGTGGCTGATGGGCTTGCGCCAACCCGTGATGTCCACGTCGCCACAGTAGGCACCGTGCCAGTCGGGCTGACCACCATCGACATAGTGTTCGCCTGGCCGTTCGCCCTCGTAATAGTTACGACCGATGCCCGACTCTCCCAGGTAGTCGAGTCCCGTCCATACGATGTCGCCGATGATATAGGGATAGTCCTGCACCAACGCCCAGTTCTTGAAGGCATCGCGCGGATAGCTCTCCGTCTGCCAGATGATGCGCTTGGGGGCACGCTGGTGGTCTTCCTTGTGCTTGTGAATCATGTAGTTATAGCCTGCCACGTCCAATACCTCAGCGTGAGGATCATAGATCTCCCAGTCGCTGTCCCACGAGCAGAGGGCCTCCGTGACGGGACGCGTGTCGTCCATCTCCAAGATGGCCTGTTTCAGCTTACGGGCGGTGGTGACGACGCGGATGTCCTTGCGTTCCATCACTTCGTTGCCGATGCTCCAGCAGACGACGCTGGGGTGGTTGCGGTCGCGCTGCACCATCGCGTGGATATCCTCACGATAACAGGAGTCGAGTAGGGTAGAGTAGTCGTAGGGGTTCTTGGCCGTGCGCCAGCCGTCGAAGGCTTCATCGATCACGAGCATTCCCAGCGAGTCGCAGGCGTCGAGGAAGGCACGCGTCGTGGGGTTGTGAGCCGTACGAACGAGGTTGAAGCCGGCTTCCTTCATCAGCCTGACCTTGCGAATCTCTGCAGCATCGAAAGCCATCGCTCCCAGCACACCATCGTCGTGGTGCAGACAGGCACCGTTGATGAGCAGCGGTTTCCCGTTGAGCACAAACCCTTTCTCTGCCGAATATTCGATGGTGCGGATGCCGTAGGTGACGGGCACCACATCGCCCTCAGCCTCGATGGTCGTCTTGTAGAGGAACGGATCGTCGGGCGACCAGAGATGGGGATTCTCTACGTGGATGGTCTTCTCGATAGGCTTGCGTGCACCATCTTCCGTCACCACCTCGGCCATGATGTTTACCGTGTGGATATCGGGCGTCGTCACCCTGACGCTCCATTCGTCGATATAGCGTGCACCTTTCGTTTCCAACCACACATGACGATAGATGCCCGAGCCGGAATACCAGCGGCAGTTGGGCTGCTCCGAGTTGTTGACCTTCACCACCACCTCGTTCAATTCTTCAATTTTTGAATTTTTCAATTTTAAATAAGGTGTGATGTCGATGGTGAACGGTGTGTAGCCATAGGCGTGTTGGCCAGCCTTCTGACCGTTGACGAAGACCTCGGCCTTCTGATAGACACCCTCGAAGTGCAGCTTCACGATATCTGCTTTTGGTGTCTTGAACGTCTTGCGGTATTCGCCTTTACCGCCTGAAAACCAGCCGCCGCCCGTACCAGTAGCACCCTTATCGGGATTGGGCCCTTCGTAGATATCCCAGTCGTGGGGAAGATTAACAATGGTGGTCTTTCCGTTGCGGGTAAACTGCCAGCCACTATCGAATAGTGTTCGAGACTGCGCCTGTAGCGTCAAGACAATCCAGGCAGAGAGCAGTGCTATTAGTATGGTTCTCATATAGTTTCGGTTTATTTTGTCTGCAAAGTTACGAAAAGTCGAGCGCAAAACAAAGAATCTTTTTTCTTTTTTTGCCGAGACGGAGTAACTTCGCGATTTCAATCGCAAAGTTACGAAAAATTTCTCATTTCTCTTTTCTCATTTCTCATTTTTTTGTTGTATCTTTGGCTCCGCCGAAGGTACTCCCATTCAGAAAAGCTCAAATTTATTTGGCTTTTCATTCATTTATTCGTACCTTTGCCCCCACAAATCTAAAACAAATCAGAATGAAGAGAAATTTGCGAATGAAGTGTGTCGTAACGACGGCAGTGGCCGTGTTGACAGCTCTTACACTACAGGCACAGACAGCCCGGCGGCTGACAGTGAACATCACCCCCGACGGCAAGGCCAATATGGTGGCCTACCTGCCAGCTCAGCCCACGGGACGGGCCATCGTCGACCTGCCGGGCGGCGGCTACAGCCATCTGTCAATGGAGAACGAGGGGCACGACTGGGCTGCGTTCTTCAACAAGCAGGGCATAGCCTACTTCGTCCTGATTTACCGTATGCCTGGCGGCGACCGCACACTGCCGATGAGCGACGCACAGACGGCCATCCGCACCGTGCGCGACTCAGCACAGGCGTGGGGCGTCAATCCCCGCGACGTGGGCATCATGGGATTCTCCGCCGGTGGACACCTGGCCTCGACGGTGTCCACTCACAGCGAGTATGCGGAACGGCCGGACTTCTCGATACTCTTCTATCCCGTCATCTCGATGGACGAGCGCGTAACGCACAAGGGGTCGTGCCAGAACTTCCTGGGCCTTGAGGGACAGAAGGACGAACGGCTGGTGAGGGCTTTCTCGAACCAGAACGCCGTGCGCAGCCACCTGACGCCGCCCGCCATCATCCTCTTGGCCAACGACGATCGCGCCGTGCCGCCGGTGACCAACGGCATCGCCTACTACTCGGCCATGCGCAACGCCGGCAACGAGTGTGCCCTGCACGTCTATCCCTCGGGAGGCCACGGCTTCGGCTTCCGTTCATCGTTCAAGCACCACGACCAGATGCTCGCCGACCTCACCGCGTGGCTCAACAGTCATCAGGCACCGGGCAAGGACGCCATCCGCGTGGCCTGTATCGGCAACAGCATCACCCACGGTTCAGGCATCGACATGCAGGAGGTGAACGGCTATCCCGCACAGCTCCAGCGCTTGCTGGGCAGCGGCTACAACGTGAAGAACTACGGGGTGGGGGCGCGCTGCATGATGGCTACCTCAGACCATCCCTATATGCAAGAGATGGCGTGGCGCGACGCAAACGCCTTCCTGCCGGACATCGTCGTCATCAAGTTGGGCACCAACGACTCGAAGGACTTCCAGTGGAACCAGCAGCAGTATGAACGCGACTACCAGTCCATGATTGACACGCTCCGCTCGCTGCCCTCGAAGCCCCGGCTCATCCTCTGCACGCCCATCAAGCCTTTCCGCGACAAGTGGGGCATCACCGACTCCGTGGTCGTCAGTGGCGTGATACCTTCCATCCAGAAGGTGGCAAAGAAGAACCGTCTGCAGCTTATCGACCTCTATCCCGTCATCGACGACCGCAGCCTGATGACCAGCGACATGATTCACCCCAACGACAAGGGTGCCCGCCGCATGGCCGAGGTGATTGCTGAAGGGATAAAGGAAAAGTGAAAAAGGGGGACAATGATGAGACAGCTACTATTGATGATTCTTTCCCTGTTGGCGTGTGCAGACATTGCCGCAGCCAACGGGATTTATAACGTCCGCGACTACGGCGCCGTGGGCGACGGACGGACGCTGGACTCACCAGCCATCAACGCCGCCATCGAGGCCGCTGTCCGTGACGGTGGCGGACAGGTGGTGCTGCCTGCCGGCACGTACCTCTGCGGCAGCATCCGTCTGAAGTCGAACATCGACCTCCACCTTGCTGCCGGCTGTACCATCCTTGCTGCAGATCCTAAGGATTTCAAGGGGAAAACAGGACTTGGCGGCGATGGTGGTGGACTCTACGACGAGAGTGAGTCGTTCGGTGGATTCCCCGAATATCAGGACGGCGGACATACCTATTTCCATAATTCGCTCATCTGGGCCGAGGGACAGACGAACGTCTCAATCACCGGTCACGGCAAGATAGACGGCAAGGGGCTGACGAAGAAAGACACGGAGAAAGCCGGCATCGTCCAGGGTGGCTCCATCGGTACCGGCGACAAAGCCATCGCCCTGAAGCTCTGCCGGCAGGTGACCATTCGTGACATCACCGTCTATCGTGGCGGACACTTCGCCATCATCATGACGGGCTGCGACCTCTCGACCATCGACAACGTCACCATCGACACGAACCGCGACGGCTTCGACATAGACTGCTGCAAGTACATGACCATCACCAACTGCAAGATCAACACCCCCAGCGACGATGCGCTGGTGCTGAAGTCGAGCTACGCCCTGAAGAAACCCGTCATCACTGAGCACATCGCCGTCTCGAACTGTAATATCACGGGCTATAAGTGCGGCACACTGCTTGACGGCACCTATGTCCCCGAGCCGGTGAACTGGGTGTGCGGCCGCTTCAAGCTGGGCACGGAGTCGAACGGCGGCTACCGTAACATCTCGCTCACCAACTGTACCTTTATGTACTCGAGCGGCCTGGCCTTCGAGGAGGTGGACCAGGGACGCATGGAGAACATCGTCGTGTCGAACATCACGATGTCGCACGTCCACCATTATCCCATCTATATCACCACAGGTTGCCGCAATCGCGGACCGAAAGAGGTGACGCAGCGCTCCTCGGCACGCGACATCATGATCTCGAATGTCATCGCCGACGACTGCGACTCCCTCTGCTCCATCATCATCACCGGCATGGAGGATGAGCCCATCCGCAACGTCTCGCTCTCGAACATCCGCCTGCAGTTCAGGGGCGGCGGGCGCAAGCTGACGACGCCCTACCGCGAGCAGGGCACCAACTACCCCGAACCCCGCTGGGCTGGTCCCACACCTGCCTACGGTCTCTTTGCCCGTCACGTCGACGGGCTTTACCTGCATAACGTCACGTTCGAGCTCCTGCGCCCCGACGAGCGCCCCGACATCGTCCTGGACGACGTCAAGAACTACTTCAAATTGTGACATGTGGCATTACATATTTTTGCTATATGTTACGTTTATTCAACTTTCGCAAAAAAATGCTACACGCACCACGCTAATATCATGTGTAATATGTAATAATCGCCGCCTTCCGCAGTGTTTTCGCGGGAAGCGGCGATTTTTCGCTCATGAAATGTTTCGTGTAAGGACACAAAGGGGTCACAGCGGGCCGTAGCCCAGGCAGCTGGTGGTGGTGATGGCCGTCAGGGCCGCCGTCAGGGCGGCAATCAGTATCTTCAGGCCAATCTCAATGATTCGGTTCTTCAGCTTCATAATTCTTTCATTTTGTTGAGTGTTGGGTGTTGGGTGTTGGTGGATGGTGGATGGTATTGGTGGATGGTGAATGGTGGATGGTGAATGGTGGAGGGTGGATGGTGGATGGTGAATGGAGGATAGTGAATGGTGGATGGAGGATAGTGATGAGCGCTGGTGCTGAGGCAGATATCAGGGCCTCTCTCCGCCCTTTAGCTGACCTCCCGTCACCATCCACCATCCACCATCCACCAATATCCTCCACCATCCACCAAAAGCGAAGCCCCCTTCGGGGCTCCGTTTAGTCACCTGCCAGGGCAGCCGCCTTCGCGTCGTTAATCATCTTCTGCGCCAGGTTCGACCACCCGAGCACGGCGTCCTTGTTCAGCTCGGCGCGCGTGTAGTCGCCGGTGGCCTGCGCCAGCAGCTTCATCGAGTGGATGGCGTTGCCCGTGGGCTTCACGGTGCCCGTCTTCGGGTCGCGAGCCGTCTTGGGGCCGATGGCCGCCTTGATGGTCAGGTCGAGGTTCTTGTCGTAGAGCGTGTTCACGGGCTGGCTCTCCACCGAGCACTTGAAGATGGCCAGGTTGTCGATCTTCACCGTGTTGCCGTCCAGCGTCAGGTGTCGGATACACTTCACCGCGTCCGTGAGAATGCCCTTGATCGTACCCTCCGAGAAGGGCGTCTCGTGCTCGGCCATGTGCTTGGCCAACTCGTGGATGCCGTAGGTCTGCTTGTAGTCGGCGCGGGCGTACCACTTCTTGTAAAACTCGCTGGTCTGCTTGTTGTCCTGATAAAGATTCAGTTCTACCATAATCGTTTAGTTTTTGTGTTGGTTTTTAAGTTGTTTGTTCTCTCGTTAAGCCGGCTTGTCTCGTCTCGGTAGCTCCGCGGGCCCTGCTTCACTTCCTTGATTTTGACGATACAAAGTTACTCATTATTTCGCACGTACACAACCCTATTTTTGTTAATTTAAGCAAAAACTGAAGAGTGCCGACCTATGCGCGCGCGGAGCCACTTATTTCCGCTATGGTGCCGCTTATCGCTGAATAACAGGCATATTATCCGGTGTGTGCAAGCATCCATTCTGCTCTCGCTGTTGCAGCGTTGCAGTTGTTGCAGTTCTTTTTCGGCCCACTACGAGTCAAAATATACTATATTTATATATTATAATATATAAATATAGTTGTAAAATTCGAGTGTGTTCCTCTTAAAATCTAACTGCAACAACTGCAACAACTGCAACGCAAATAATGTTGCTCCCTTTTTCTGGCAAAATAAACTTTTTCGTCATTTTCTTCTACGTTTCGAAATCTTTTCGTATATTTGCAACCGAAAACATTAGAATTTAGCTATGATAGGTACACGAAGTATTACTGACATTATTACAATAGAAATGACTAAATATGCTTCAGACAAACAATAATGCTTATGACTAAAATGTGGCAATCCTTTTGCAAAAAATGCATGAATGTATGTACTTGGTGTCAAGATCGCTATGAGAATAATATCAAAAAATACCTTGTGAGGGAGCCATTAAAACACGGCTCTTATTTTTTGTCACACGGTTTTTTTCATTCAATAATGTGTTTGACAGTTGGTTTGTTGACAGGTTTAGGGGCATATAGGAGTTGTTCATCATCAGAAACAACAATGCACAATATTTATCTAGAAATAGAACCACCCCAAACCGCGTCGACATTAAAAGATACAATGACAAATTTGTTTGTGTCTTTTGAGTTGGATTCTGATTCATTGCTAAAGAAAACAAATAAAAAATACAATAGTCGAATTAATATTACTTATGGCTATGACTATAGCTGCAGGGATTCTGAGTATATCGACACCCCCAAGGAACCTACGATTTTGAGATTGTATAGTGAGCCATTATTAGAAGATTTATTTATTCAACAAGATTCCAGTTTTACCATCTACGAAATAAAGGAATCCAAGGAGTTAGAAAACAATCAGGAAATTAAAAGTAGCACATACAAATCACTACCAGATTCGATTGTTGAGATAAGTGTTAAACCCTTCAAAAACATAAAGAATGAGACTGGCGGGGAAGACGGGGTTGGCAGTCAAACGGTATATATATATTCCAACAAATTAGGATTAGCCGAGGATGAGTCTTACTATAATTATTATATCGATTTCGGACGTATACCCACAATTAAAGAAACAAATAGTTTTGATGGATTAGGTATACAGATTCAAATAGGTGACTTTGCTACAAACAAGGGAATTTTCCATATAGGAAACAAAAGGCTATTATATCAATATATTCATCCACAACCAGACATAATAAATAATGGATTCCTCTTTTATTATACAAAAGAATCTATTGAAAAAGTAATAAATAATAACGGCATAATAATCCAATCCACCGATATTGATGCTTTGAACAAAAACAACAGACGTGACATCTTTTTTTCCGTCTTAGTTGGAACTGGAGTTGCTTTGTTTATTGATATTCTTATCCAATTAATTCGAGAACTCCGAAACGTAAATAGGAGAAAAGAGGAAGAGGAACGGAAGGAAAAAGTACTAAAGGAAAAGTATAATGAAGAGACCTGATGTAGTGACTTGCTGTGCACACAAGGTCTGAGATAAACGATGACAATGAATCTCATTCTGTTCGCGCTAATAGTGGTGTTGGTACTGATTTTCACTTATCGGTATCTCACTGTAAATGCCAGATGTGAAGAGGTCGGAGAGGAACTGACTTGGCACACATTTTGGCATAAGCCAGAACTGTATGAAATGATAACCTCGCCTGACAGGGGAACACCAAGTGAGAGACAGCTGGTGTCCTCCCTTCTGTCTTCAGGCTTCAAGCCGACCGCCGTGTATCATGACTTGATAGTGGAAACTGTCAATGGTAAGACTGCACAGATAGACATTGTCGTCGCTACCGATGTCGGTCTGATTGTTATCGAGGTAAAGGACTTCACGGGATGGATTTTCGGCAAGGGCAATCAGGACTACTGGACGCAGGTATCTGGATATGGGAAATACAGGAACCGCTTCTATAATCCGTTCAGACAGAATGAGGGACACATAAAGGCTCTTCGCGGACTGTCTCCACAGATGGCGCAACTGCCGATGTTTTCGCTTGTCGTATTTGCCGGAAATTGTGTACTGAAAGACGTCACCTTCATTCCTCACGACAGTTATCTGGCTTCGTTTTATAGGTCAATAGAAGCCGTTTATGACATCATACAGTCACATTCGCCCGTACATTATTCGAACAGGTGGGAAGTGGCAAATCTACTTAAAGCTGCCGTTGACCGTGGTAGCGATACATACCTTCAGGATCAACATGTGCATGATATCCATGTTATGTTAGGAACAGGCCGAAGATACGAATAAAAGATGATGAAGGAATTACGAGGGACTTCTGTACCTGTCTTATTCAAACTTTTTTGATTTTTTTTGTAGAAAAAAAGGAAATATGTAGTCTAATATCGAAATCTTTTCGTATATTTGCACCGTGTTCCAATAGAGACACACAAGACATATTGGTTAAGAGTTAGCGTTCAGCTATCTGATTCGAAATCCGGGAACGTAGGAAATTCAAGGATTCAGTTGCCTAAGGCAATACTAAGAACAGATGGAGTGAATGCTCACGTGTAGGCGTGGGCTCACTTATCTTGTATTGCAGGCGATTCCTACGGCCTCCGGATTAGGTAAGAGAAGTTCACGCTTTTTCTGTGGCCGTAGGAGAATATCAAACTGAGTTTGTCACAATAAAATGATTGAATTATGAAAAAAACTTTTTTTCTTTTTGCATTGTTACTCAATGCTGTGTTATCATTTGCTTTTGATACCAATATGAATTTTGGCATCAATCAACAAAAGACTATAGAGGGTTATCAACAGTATGTTGGTAAAAGTTTTTTTGTACGACCAGCCTTTGGAAGTTTGGAAACATGGGAAAAGTCAGGATTCGAGTACGATGAGTTTTACGAAGGAAAAACTTATACTATTACCAAAATCTCTGTAAAAGATGTAACTCTCAATGACAAACCAAACAGAGAAGTTACAGTACAGGCTATTGAAGATGGCGGCAAAGGCAAAATTAAATTCAAAGGCTATGAAGAAGTATCTGTAAAAGCAAGTGTCTGGAGTGGAATTAAGCAATGGCCCCTCATTGGATGGATGCCAATTGTGTTTGTAGAGCCATTCAATGATTTCAAGCAGAAGCATATGGGCGAGACCGTTACACATGAAATGGTAAAGGACCAATATGAAATCGTTGATGTTTGTGTAGGACAGGCAGGTAGTGGTGACGTTAGTTTAGCAACGCCAATAATATGCACAATAAAGAATAAGAGAACTGGAGAAACTGTGAATTGTCCCTATACAAAGGTAAAAGACACACCATTTGAATATGCTTTAAAAGGAAGTTACAAAACTGCATTAATTAAAGTCGAAAAGCCTGAGGATACGACCAATCGTTATGGCGAGACTAAAACAATTCAAGACGCAGGTATTGATAAGTACTCTTATAATGACAGTATTATTGACGTCACAATATTCGGAACAGATGAACAATTCAGTTTCGTTCTTAAAAACATATCGGCACATTCGTTAAAAATCATTTGGAATGAAGCCGCGTTTGTCGGTTTAGATGGCTCAACATCTAAGATAATGCATGTGGGAACAAAGTATTCACAGCGTGAAAGTGACCAGCCTGCAACCGTTGTTATAAAGGGAGCAAAAATTGATGATGTTGCTACGCCAACAGCCAATGTGTACTACGATGAAGGTGTAACGGTTGGATATTCAACTGTTGGAAGTGGATGGAAGACTAAGTCTATGTTACCTAAGGTTTACAAAGGCAAAGAGGCAGGTGAAATACGTTTAATGCTTCCTATTCAGGTAAAGGATGTTATTAATGAATACACATTTGTTTTCAAAGTATATTACACCTATGATCATCCTGAATTACTCCATGCAGATAAACTTTAATTTATACAAGGGGATGCTTCATTGAAGGCATCCCAATATTTTTTCGTAACAATGAGACGATGTTTACTATTAATAATGTTGATGCTCGTCGTAGATAATCTTCGAGCCTCGGTCCATATTAAGTTTATGGGCATTGACGTGAATGGAACCTATGAGAGTTTCAGAGATAGTCTCGAAGCCAAGGGCTTTATATATATGAGCTCCTTTGAAACGCTTCATAAATTCTATGGAAAGTTTGCAAACGAGATAGTCACACTAAATGTTTTAGCCTCGCCAAAGACTAAAACTGTATGTAAGGTTATTGTGTTATTTCCTGAGAAGGAAAAATGGAACGAATTGAAAAGGGATTATTTCTCAAAAAAAGAAATGTACAATTCAAAATATCCAATGGATAGAGAATATGAATTTTTCTCTTCTCCCTATGAAGATGGTGATGGGTATGAAATGCGGGCAGTCGAACGAGAAAAATGCAGATACATCTCGTTTTTCTTTGCTATGGGAGGTCATATAACAATTGAGATCGAAAAATCTGCACGAGTAAAAGTAGTTTACGAAGACAGAGATAATATCAGAATCGCCCAAAAGGAATTAGAACAGAATGCCATAGATGACATATAATAGTTACTTGGGGGTGTAATATAAATTACTCCGGCATCTGCTGCACCACCTTGCCGTCGAGCACTTTACCGTTGGCGTGTTTGTTGCGCTTAATGCCGTCGCTGCCCCAGGTGCCCCACTGCTTGAAGAAGAAGGCGGCTCCGTGGGCCTTGGTCTGCTGTTGGATGTTGAGCGCCCATTCTTCTTTCATCGGACGGGCTTTGGGGCCACTTTCGCCACCGACAATTACCCAGTCGATATTTTGTAGGTCGAGCTGACCAAGATCTTCCAGAAGTGGTTCACAGGATAGGAAACGGATAGGAGCCGAAGTGATGCTGCGCAAGCTTTCTATGCGCTGCTTGGTGGCCTGACATTCAACGGTGACTCCCAGCCAGACGTTAGCAGGAACAGGATGTGAGGCGAAGTATTCGGCCATACGTTCAGCACGCTTGGTGAGTATCTGATAGCGGTGCTGGGGGGTGCGATTGATGACCTCCATCATGCGGTCGATATACTCAAAGGGCACATCTTTATGGAAGAGGTCGCTCATTGAGCAGACAAAGATATTATGCCCCTTGTGCCAGCCGACAGGCTCTTCCAGCGTATCAGGGTGAAGCGTCAGCTGAAAACCGTTCTGATATTTCTCCAACCCCATTGCTTTCAGACGGCGGGCCATCACCTCCGCATAACAATGCTGGCATCCACTCGACTGTTTAGTGCAGCCAGTAATGGGATTCCAAGTCTTATCGGTCCATTCAATCTTGCTCATTGTCGTTTGTCTATGATTTGTTGTGCTATCTTAACTGCCGTCTGGTTGAACGATGCACAGACGAAGTGGAAAATGGGAACATTGTGGTTGTTCGTCATAATGAGAGGTTGTGGCGTGACAAAGGGGAACAGTTCGCCCAATCGTTCGCAATAGAGTTCTGCGATAAGCTGAATGGGGTTGTCTTTCTTCTTATACCATTCTATCGTTTCGCCAAACATATCTGTTTCTTCTTCGTGAGTATAGAACCAACTGTGGATGTCTTTCTCCGACATACCGAAGAACTTTTCCAACTTGTCAGGATACATCAGCTTACCATTTTTCATAATAAGACGATTGACGATAACTCCTGAAGGGATAAGAATCCACAAGTCGATGGACTTGCCGGAAAGCGCCTCGATAGTGCCCCAATCAATACTCATGCCGAAGGGATCGAGGAAACAGAGGGCTTTCAAGCGGCTGTCACGTTTCAGGGCATCGGCCAACATGCGAGCCTGAGTATTTGCATCACCTGGTCGGAACTGCCGGATACCCTTTGTGGGATATTGAGATAGTTTCAGTTCGAGGCGGGTGCAGTTTTCTTCCTCTTTATCGATGAAGTAGTAGAAGTCGAAGCCCCGCATCTGCTCTTCCAATCTGACAATACGCTCTGCAGCACCTTGATAGACAGAAAGTTCACGGGTTTCAATCTTCTCATCGCCAAAGAGTTCAAGAGCCTTTCTTTCATCCTCTTTACGTTCTTCAGCAGTACGAGTTCCGCTACCTGCAAAGCCGTCGAAATAGATAAGCTTCCAATGGAACTTATCACGATAGGTGTTCATGATGGTGAGATAGGCCCGGACATAACTCTCGAAGGTGTCGAGTTTCTGCTCCGTCCACGAACCACCCCAAGAACGAGGTAACTCTTCGTTGGCCATCATTGGCGGAAAAAAACTATCTTCCATATTCAGAATTCTCCTTTTTTCAGTTTATCAATATACAGGTCGAGCAACTCACTCGTCTTCGCGGGAAAGACATTGGATGATATTCCTCGTTCTATGTTTTTTGCCAGACTTTCGTCGGCTTCCATATATATAGTATGCAAAATATCTGATTTGTTACAGCTGATGAGGCCTTTTTTTTGATAATACCCCAAAATATTTAAAACTGTCTGTCGGAAATAGTCCTCATCGGGATGTTTAAAGCACTGATTTCGCTTATCAATCAGCAGTACCCATAGAGCATCAATGACCGACATCAGTTCTTTGCTTGGGTGAGCACCGAAACCGAAGCAACGACGGAAGAGTATTGCCAAGCGCTCGTTGGTGATACGGTTGCCGTTGTCATCTTTGCAGAAAACCTTCTCTTCGAAGTCGAAAAGAGCAGTGATGGCGTTCATAACATTCTCCTTACGCTTTGCTCTTTCTTCAGGAGTTTCTTCTTGCACTTCCACTTCTGGCGTTACGGCTTCTACAGTTTGTTGCTGTTGGGGTTTCTCCCCATCATAAAAGTTATTGATGATGGGTTGACTGCCAGGCAACGGGAAAACACAGCCATTCACAGCGCCTGTGAAGACGTTGCAGCCAGTCATTGATCCGGCTTCGAAGTGGTTCTCAATCTTTATTTTCTCGTCGTGCTCCATTGTTTAAGAACTCTATAAATTTCTTTGTTATCTGGTCTTGGTCATATCCCATCGGCATCATCGGGTTACTGGTAATACCAGTTAGGATATTACTGCCTATACCCATATTGTTGTTGACAATAGATAGTTCAGAATATTTTGACAGAAGTTCTGATTCAACAGATTCTATCTTATCAAGTTCCTCATCTGTAGCAGTTTTTCGGCCAAGATCTTTTAGCATAGTAATAACTTGGTCAGCAAGTTTGTAATGCTTGCGTTTCTTTGCCCAACGAAGGATAGTGTCTAAAGTGAGATATTGGTTGAAATCAGAATCTTCAATTACACTTGAGATATAAGCATCGAAGACAGGTTCTAATGTAGCAACTTTCTCTTCTAATTCTGAATTACGGCTGCTTAAATTTGCAATTTCAGAGTCTTTAAATGCAATAATCTTATCCTTGGATGCCAATTGTTTTTTTAATATTTCTGTTTCTGTTTGCTCACTTTTTTGGAGTTTATCTATGAGAGGCTTGAAATAATGATAATAAACTCCCAGAATTTCAACTGCCCAACCTTCAAACAAAGGAATCATCTCTTTGTGAAATGCATGTTCCCGAGTCAGAAGAACGCATAGGGTTTCCAAAACGATCTCCCTGTCATGATCATTGTAAGCATGTAAAAGGCTTTCTTTATTTGAACGTAAAACAATATCATTAAGACAAGACTCAAAAGCGCCAGCCGAATCAATATTACCAAATTGGTCTGTACTATTCCTAACGCATATATCATATGCTTCTGATGCAAGATTTAGAACTTTTGTTGGAGACAAAAGCCTTACATCCCCCTTCACCGCCCTTATCTTCTGAAGAATAGTAATCAATTCATTGTAAATACCTCCCTCGCGCTGGTAGTAAGCCAACGTGCGCAGAGAATAGTCATCCTTGTATTTACTTTTCTTCTTATCCATATTGCTCTTAGGACTCAGTCCGAATTATACTTTTAGCAGATAATTTTTATTTGGCGTATCTGCCTGTATTTCAGCAATTATCTCTCACTCCAACCACTCTTGGACTCAACTTTTTTTGTTTTTTCCGTTGGGTCTTTGAGTCCTCTTTACCTTTGCAACCACAATCAGACAGTGATGCACGAGGCTGAACGGATGGCCGAAGCCGCTACTGATTTAATTGGCAAAGTTAATAAATAATAATGAGAATTATCGAGTTTTTACAAAAATTAAATGCAAAGTCACTCAGATTGGCTTCCAAGCGACAATCAGGGATGATGGTTTTCGTGATATCTGCTCCTACAGCGCAGCAGTTGAAGGATGCTCGTGAGCACCTGCGCTACTGGCCATACGTGAAAGCATTCTGGCCTGTGGACGAAACTCACATGAAGGTGTTGGTATTCGTCGGTCGAGGAATCCCTGAAACGAAGTGGAATTTTTATGTGACTCGTTCCTGCGAACTGATGAATCAATGTGTGCGTCAGTATCAGGCTCTGTTCGTAACAACAAACGAATGTCCTGCTTTTGGACTCCGTCAGTATCATCGTAATGGATTTCTTCGCCCAGACGATCTGCTAAAGCCCTTCTGTGATTTTATCGATGAAATGAACTATCAGGAGCATAGCTCCATTATTATTAACAATTTAAACTATTAAGTTTTATGCAAACAAAGATTTTAAAAGTAGTCAAGAGTGGAGAGTTGTTCACCGTGAAAAGTGAGAAATCGGAAACGGGCGTGCTGAACAAGCGCAACTTGCTGTTGAAAGAACTGGGCGGAAAGTATGAGAATGAGTACGCCGTAGCGGTGCTGGGGAATGCTGCCTCGCTACAGTTCTATGAGGGCGATCTCGTGGCTGTGACGCTGCGCTTCCAAACGCGCGAGTACAACGGCCAAGTTTTTCAGGACATTATTGCAACGGACATTTATCCACTAATGAAGTAATCAAGAATTAGAGAATTAACATTAATCGGGCGAAGGCGCAGGTGAAGGAAGTCTCTAGAGTGAAAAATGGCCATATTCCGATACGAACCCTTCAACCATAATTTCGCAAGATTATGAATAAGATAATTATTTCTACAGAGAGACAGGTAATGCTTGACGGTCTGATGACGTTAGGCTTGTTGGAGAACGGACTTCACACGGCAGACTTCATGTGCTGCGAGGACGTGGAATTGGATGCGTTCTCAGGAACTTTCAAGGTGGAGGTGAAGCGCGACGGCAACGTCTACATGACCGAGCAGCCCAAGCGCGTGAGGAACAAAGCGCTCTTCCGCGACGATAACGCCTCGCTGTCGCAAGGACAGGACAAGCGTTGGTATTTCTACTTCTCGCTCGACGAGGATCGTATCGGTGAGCTGCCGGAGCAGTTGGTGCGTCAAGCAAGTGCTATCGCACAGAAAGTAATTCGTGAACTAATCAGCCTGTAACCACTATGAGTGTACACGTGATATACTACAAGGATGGGGCGAAGATGATGCGCCCCGTCCTCTCGAGAAAGGAGTATCTGGCGCTGCGCGGAAGCGATAAACAGCAGGCGATATTGAAGGCCGTGCGCGAGGGTGACGAGAAGGTGAAGCGCCGTCAGGTTCAGATGAACTACTCGTGCCTGCCCAACGAGGACGGAACGCTGAAGGGCAGTACCAAAATGAGTAGCGCGGTAGGTATGGACATTGACTGGACCCCTTCCCCGCTTCCCCTTGAAGGGGAAGAGCAGATAGCCGCCAGAAAGGAGGAATGGCTTAGGAAGGTGCCTGAGCTGGTGCTGTCAAAGAAAGAGGTACTTGGATTGCAGATGCTGGAAAGGTCGGCTACGAAGGGCTACCACTTGGTGTTCCGTCGCAAGCCGGAACTCTCGCAGGAGGAGAACCTGAAATGGGCTAGTAAGCTCTTAAAGGTCGATTATGATGCTGGTGCAAAGGACATCACGAGGGTGTTTTTCACGACATCGGATAGCGAAGAGGATTTGATTTATCTGGACGACGAGATTTTTGATGTCTCTCCGGCAGAGCCGGGTGTAAAGGACACAAAGGGGTCTGACCCTATTGTGTCGTCGGTGACTTACGACCCGGAGGCGAGGTACAACGGCGTGCTGTTTAAGGACATCATCGCGAAGTATTGGGAGCTCTACAACGACGGCAAGGAACCTATAGACGGCGACCGCAACGTGTTGACGTTCGAGCTGGCAGTGACCATCCGTAGCATCTGCGGCTACTCGCTGGAGAAGATGATGGCGGTGATACCGAACTACTGGAGCCCCACCCCCGACCCCTCCCGAGCGGAAGGGGAGTGCACAGCGGAGTGCACAGCGGAACCGACCCTATTGTGCAATTTTGAGGAGTATCGCAAGACGCTGGAGAACGCCCTGAAGGAGCCGCGCAAGGGGATGCCTTATAGGCTGAAGCAGGTGCTCCAGGCGCTGAAGTCGCAGCAGGCGGTGAAGGCCTGTGGCGGTACGCTGACCACGCCGCCGCCGATGCCCAAGAAGCTGCCGCCGCTCATCAGGCTGCTGACGAAGAACGTCCCCTGGTTCTACAAGCCCGCTGTGGCCAATGCGGTATTCCCAGCTCTGGGTGTCCACCTGCACGGGGTGAAGTTCAGGTATTGGGATAATGTGGAGCACGAGGCCACTTTCATGAACGTCCTGATAGGTCGGCAGAGCATCGGTAAGGGTACCATCAAGAAGCCTATCGAGTACATCATGGAGGACATCAAGCAGCGCGACCAGCCCAACCGTCAGCGCGAGGCCGATTGGAAACAGAAGAACCCGGGTGCGAAGCAGAAGAAAGACCCCAGACCAACTGATATCTGCATACAGATGTTGATTGATAATCTGACGGATGCAGTGTTTAATCAGCGTATCGTAGATGCCAACAACAACGGTCAGCGTTTCATCTACACCATCGTGGACGAGATAGAGGGATTGAAGAAGGTGACGTCGAAGGGTACAGTCGATGAAGTTGGTCTGCTGATTCGTAAGGCGTTCGACAACAGTGATGCCGGTCAGGAGCGCGTAGGTGCCGACAGCGTATCGGGTATTGCCCCCTTGAGGTGGAACTTTAACGCCAGCACGACGCCTCCCAATGCAAAGAAATTTTTCTTGCGAATGGTGAATGATGGTACAGTAAGCCGACTGGATATATCGACTATTATCAGGACTGATGAGGACGATGATACGGAGCCGATTCTGGGTATCTACGACCACACCTTTGCCGCAGAGCTGAAGCCCTACATCGACCGCCTGGAGGCCGCCAGCGGACTCATAGAGTGCTCGCAGTCGCGCAAGCTGGCCCTCGAGATGAAGCAGGAGAACAAGGACGCCGCCCGGCTCTACGAGAGCGAGGCCTACCGCGTGTTCTCCTACCGTGCCAACGTCATCGCCTGGCTGAAGGGTATGGTGCTCTATGTGGCTCATGGCTACAAGTGGTCGAAGGAGATTACCGATTTTGTTAGGTGGACTCAGCAATATAATTTGTGGTGCAAAATGTTATATTTTGGGCAACAATTGGAGCGCGAACTTCGCGAAGAGGTGGAGATTCAGCGTCAGTCTGGCCCCCAGAACCTACTGGAGCTTCTGCCCGATGAGTTTACGAAGCCACAGTACCGCCAGATGCGCCAACAGCAGGGCAAGAGTGGCGACGGGGAGTCGACACTGCGTAGCTGGGTCAAGCGCGGATACATTTCCTTTGACGAAGTCGGCGGACGCTATGTTAAAACAGACGCTTACAAGAAGAAAGTCGAACGTTAGCGTTGCAGCGTTGACGCTGTCGAGGCTGCTGGCGCTCGGCATAACTGGAGCAAGCTCCATTCTGCTCTCACTGTTGCAGCGTTGCAGTTGTTGCAGTTGAAAACAAACAATCTCACACGGGGGGCGCCTCCGTGTGGGAATAAAAAAGAACAAGAAGTATTATGATTGATAAGAACATGAAATTAACGCCGCATTTTACGCTCAGCGAAATGACGGCGTCGAAGAGCCACCCGGAAGTGAAGAATGAGCCTAATCCACAACAGATCATGAACCTCATCACGGTCTGCCAGTGGCTGGAGAAGTTGAGGGAAGAATACAATAATCGCTACGCTCAAATGAGAAAGGAGAAAGGAGAAATGAGAAATGACTCGTCCGAGGAGCCGATAGTGATCAACTCGGGGTTCAGGAGCAAGATGCTGAACTACGTCGTTGGCGGTGAGCAGGACTCCAACCACCTGACGGGCTGCGCTGCCGACCTCCGCTGCAAGGACTGCACGCAGGCCGTGCGCTACGCCGCCCTCTTGATTGAGCTCTTCCAGAAGGCCAGAAAAGAGTGGGACGAGATCATCATCGAGAAGAAAGGTGCGAAGTTCTGGCTACACTTCGCCGTCCGTCCCGAGCGCAACCGCTGCAAGGTGACGTGCATCACCCTCTGAACACTATTATTGCACGAAACATTTCATGAGCGAAAATCGCCGCTTCCCGCGAAAACACTGCGGAAGGCGGCGATTATTACATATTACACATGTCATTAGCGTGGTGCATGTAGCATTTTTTTGCTACTTCAGGTAGTCGGTGCGGTCGGGCCCTATGTAGTAGCCGGCTTCCGGGGGCTGGTTGTAGGCGACGTTCTGCGTGGCCACGGAGAGACGGTAGGGGATGTCCTCCATGAGGCAGTTGATGCGGTACTGTGTGGGAATGGTGGTCGTGTAGAGCCGGAGCTCGGTAGACTCGCGGTTGCGGACGAGCACCTCCTCGCGCCAGTCGCCGAGTATGTCGGCCGAGAGGCAGGGGTTCGACTTCGTGCCGTTGTTGAACTGTCCGTCGAAGCGCTGCAGCTCGACCACGGCGCGGCGCTCCCAGTCGTACTTCGTGACACGCTCGCGGTCGAGGAGCTCGCGCAGAAGGTCGCCGTCCCACCAGATGGCGAAGTTAACGGGCAACCATCGCCCGGCAACCATCAGGTAATTGTTATGCTGCGGGTCGTCGGCGTCCTTGGCGGCATTCAGTACATCGCCCTTCATCGTGCGTATGCCGTGACTGTCCGTCGACCACATCTCGACACCGGGGTTCGTGGGGTCGATGTCGGCGGCCATGCAACGCCCCACGTCGTCGCGGCTCTTGATCTGGAAGACAACCTCGCCTGTGCGGGCGTTCCTGAGCTCGGAGCCGTCGCGCCGGTTCTCGTGGCAGTCCCAGATGTAGAGGGCGTTGTCCTCGGGGGCGGCAATGAGGTGGATGGCGTCGCCGTGGCCGAAGCCGGTGTTGTAGAGGCCTGTGCCGTCGTGGTCGACGCACATCGAGCCGTAGGTGATCTCGTCTAGTCCGTCGCCGTCGACATCACAGACGCGCAGGTTGTGGTTGCCCTGTCCTGCATAGCTGCGCCAGCGGGGCTCGTTGGTGTCGAAGGTCCAACGCTGCTTCAACTCCCGTCCGTCCCAGTCCCATGCGGCGAGTACCGAGCGGGTGTAGTAGCCGCGGCAGAAGATGGCACTTGCTACGGAGGTACGGGGGTGCGGGGGTACGGGGGCACGTGAAGCGCCAAGGTAGGCGACTGCAGCGAGGAAGCGGTCGGAGCGGTTGGCCTTGGCGTCGCCCCAGGCGCTGACGTCGCCACGCTGCGGGACGTAGGGCTTGGTGTCGAGGGCGCGGCCCGTCCGTCCGTCGAAGACGGTGAGGAACTCCGGTCCCGTGAGAATGCGGCCCACAGCATTGCGGTGGTCGGCGGCGGGGTCGCCAATGACCGTGCCCGTGCCGTCGATGGTGCCGTCGGCCGTGCGACACATCATCTCTGCCCGTCCGTCGCCGTCGAAGTCGTAGACCATGAACTGGGTGTAGTGGGCACCGGCGCGGATGTTACGGCCGAGGCTGACGCGCCAGAGCTGCGTGCCGTCGAGACGGTAGCAGTCGATAAAGACGGGGTCGGTGAAGCCGTCGTGGGCATTGTCGTGGGCGTTCCACGGCTCCCACTTCAGGAAAATCTCGTACTGTCCGTCGCCGTCGACATCGCCTACCGAGGCGTCGTTAGCGGTGTAACGGCCCTCGGGTTTCTGCAGGGGGATGGGGAGAAAAGACCCTCCCCCTTGCCCCTCCCTTGCAGGGGGGGGAGCGGAAAGTTGAAAGGTGGCATTCGAGGTGCCTTCTTCTGAGGTGTGGGAGTACGGGGGTGCGGGGGTACGAAGGTTCGAGGTGCGGACTTCGTAGACGGCATCGACGGAGAGGGGATGCTCATCGATGAAGAAGGTGCCGCCGGTGGTGAGGGGCCCGCTGTTCAGCTTCACGCCTGGCTTGCCCTGGCGGTGGTCCTCGGCTGTGTAGCGGTAGACGTCGTAAGGCTGTCCTACGGGGTCGGAGGAGAGGGTGCGCCAGCTGACGGCGACCTTGCCGTCGTCGGTGCGTACGGCGACGACACCGCGGTTCAGCTTCTCGCGCTGAATATGGTCGTAGTCATAGTTGGTCTGTGCGCTGCCAGTCAGATAGATGGTGGAAAGCAGAAAGTAAATTAGTAGTCGTTTCATTGTGTTGTGTAGTTTGTTTCTGGCGACAAAGGTACGAAAAAAAGTAAAAAGGTGAAATAGTAAAAAGGTAAAAAAGTGAAAATTGCAAATAAATTTGGTATTTCATTCGGTTTGCACTACCTTTTACTTCGTTGAAGGTAGGCTGCACCTCAGAAATACTCAAATAAATTTGGTATTTCATTCGGTTTGCACTACCTTTGTACCCAATATGAAAGAATTTGTGATTTCTGAGGCAAAGGCTGAGACGGCAGTGCTCGTCGGCCTGATAACGAAAGAGCAGGACGAGGCACGTACCAACGAGTATCTCGACGAGCTGGCGTTCCTCGCCGAGACAGCGGGCGCCGTAGTGGTGAAACGCTTCACACAGCGTGTCGGCGGCCCCAGTCAGGTGACCTACGTCGGCAGCGGCAAACTGGAGGAGATACGCCAGTATATCAAACAGTGTGAGGACGCCTACGACGAGTGGCTCGACCAGCAGGACGCCTCGCTGTTTGCACAGGGACTGCTCGATGATTCGAAGGCGCCGCAGCCCGTGGGCATGGTCATCTTCGACGACGAGCTCAGTGCGAAGCAGATACGCAACATCGAGAAGGAACTGAAGGTGAAGATCCTGGACCGCACCTCTTTGATATTAGACATCTTCGCCATGCGTGCCCAGACGGCCGAGGCGAAGACGCAGGTGGAGCTGGCACAGCACCGCTATATGCTGCCACGATTGCAGCGACTGTGGACGCACCTTGAGCGTCAGGGTGGCGGCTCGGGCTCCGGTGGCGGCAAGGGCTCCGTGGGACTGCGTGGCCCCGGTGAGACGCAGCTGGAGATGGACCGCCGCATCATCCTGCACCGCATCACCCTGCTGAAACAGCGTCTGGAAGAAATCGACAAACAGAAGACGACGCAGCGCAAGAACCGCGGACGACTGATCCGCGTGGCACTGGTGGGATATACGAACGTCGGCAAGTCGACGATGATGAACCTGCTCTCGAAGAGCGAGGTGTTTGCCGAGAACAAGCTGTTCGCTACGCTCGACACCACCGTCCGCAAGATGGCCATCGATAACCTGCCGTTCCTGCTGGCCGACACCGTCGGCTTCATCCGTAAGCTGCCGACGGACCTCGTGGACTCCTTCAAGTCGACACTCGACGAGGTGCGCGAGGCCGACCTGCTGCTGCATGTCGTCGACATCTCGCATCCCGACTTCGAGGAGCAGATACGTGTGGTGGAGAAGACGCTGGCCGACCTCGGCTGTGCCGAGACACCCTCGCTGATGGTGTTCAACAAGATTGATGCCTATAAGTGGACACCCCAGGACGAGGACGACCTGACGGCACCCACGCGCGAAAACGTCTCGCTGGACGACCTGAAGCAGACGTGGATGTCCAAGCTCGGGGGTACGGGGGTGCGTGGGTACGGAGGAACGTGCAGCGACTGCCTGTTCATCTCGGCGAAGAAGAAGGAGAACATCGACGAGCTCCGCAGCGTGCTATACAAAAAAGTAAGGGAACTCCATGTGCAGAAGTACCCTTACAATGATTTCCTTTATACGATAGAGGAGGAGTAGCCTCGTTACAAGAGGTTGTTCTTCTCGATGTCCTTGAAGTACTTGTAGGTGCCGTGCTTCAGCTCATCGGTAGCGGCCTCGTCGGCAACGATGATGCCGTGCTGGTGCTGCTGCAGGGCGCTGATGGTCCACTCGTGGCAGACGGCTCCCTCGACGGCAGCCTTCAGGGCGCGTGCCTTGTGGTGGCCGTTGACGAGGATCATCACCTCGCGGGCTGCCATCACGGTGCCTACGCCGACGGTCAGTGCCAGCTTGGGCACCTTGTTGACGTCGTTGTCGAAGAAACGCGAGTTGGCGATGATGGTGTCGGTGGTCAGCGTTTTTACACGCGTGCGGCTGCTCAGCGACGAGTAGGGCTCGTTGAAGGCGATGTGGCCGTCGGGGCCTATGCCGCCGAGGAAGAGGTCGATGCCGCCGGCCTCCCGGATCATCTCCTCGTAGTGTGCGCACTCGGCCTCGAGATCGGGGGCGTTGCCGTTGAGGATGTGAATCTGCTCCTTCGGGCAGTCAATATGGTCGAACAGGTTGCGGGCCATGAACGAGTGGTAGGACTCGGGATGGCTCTCGGGCAGCCCGACGTACTCGTCCATGTTGAACGTCAGCACGTGCTTGAACGATACGCGGCCCTCCTGACAGGCTTTCACCAGACAGGCGTACATGCCCTCGGGCGACGAGCCGGTGGGCAGACCCAGCACAAAGGGTTTCTCGGCTGTGGGCTTGGCCTCGTTGATGCGGCGGATGACGTGCTCGGCAGCCCATTGTGACATTTTCTGATAGTCAGGTTCAATAATCAGTCTCATGTGTGTATAAATTAGTGTTATGTTTCGTTTTCCGTGCAAAAGTATAAAAAGCGTCGTAAAAATGCAATTTTTTTTGTAAAAAAATGAATTTATTTCCGTATATTTTTTCTATTCCATTTTTTTGCCGTACCTTTGTGACCTGATAAAAACCATCCGTATTATGGAAAATTACAGACAACTGACAGCGGCAGAACTCACCATTCTTGAGAACAACAGCTGCTGGGCCGAAGACTGGAGCCGTGTGCTCGTGGCGGAGAACTTCAAACCCTATTCGTTTCATCGCGTCATGTTCTACGGCGACATCCGGCTGGGCGAGTTCAACAAGCAGGTGGAGGTAGCACAGGGCTTCTTCAAGCACTCCGGCATCAACGACGCCACGCTGCGCAACACCACCGTGGGCAACAACTGCCTAATAGAGAAGGTGGGCAACTATATCAACAACTACACCATCGGCGACGACTGCTATATATCGAACATCTGCACCCTGGAGACTACCGAGGACGCCACCTACGGCGAGGGCTCGATTATCTCCGTGCTCAACGAGATGGGCGACGGCAACGTCACCATCTTCCGCGACCTGAACTCGCAGCTGGCGAAGTTCATGGTGAAGTACGCCCAGGACAAGGCGCTGCGCCAGATTCTGATGCAGCTCATCGAGGACGAGCTGCGCATCAGCCGTCCGGAGCGTGGTGTCATTGGTAACAATGTGAAGATCATCAACGCGAGGGACATCACCAACACCGTCATCAAGGGCTACTGCGAGATCAGCGGTGCCTCACGGCTGTCGGAGTGTACGGTGATGTCGTCGATGGACGCCCCCGTGTTCATCGGCACGGGCGTCATCTGCGAGAACTCCATCATCTGCGACGGCTGCTCCATCAACAACTCCGTGAAGATGCAGGACTGCTTCGTCGGCGAGGCTTGTCAGATTACCAACGGCTTCACCGCTGAGGCCAGCCTCTTCTTCGCCAACTCGTTCATGGCCAACGGTGAGGCCTGCGCCGCCTTCTGCGGCCCGTTCTCGGCCTCTCACCACAAGTCGAGCCTGCTCATTGGCGGCGAGTTCTCGTTCTACAATGCCGGCTCGAACACCAACTTCTCGAACCATGCCTACAAGATGGGACCCCTGCACTGGGGAACGCTGGAGCGTGGCACGAAGACCGCCTCGGGCTCCTACGTCCTGATGCCTGCCACCATCGGCGCCTTCAGCGTCTGTTTCGGCAAGCTGATGCACCATCCCGACACCCGCTGCCTGCCGTTCTCGTACCTCATCGCCTACGGCGAGACGATGTACCTGTCGCCAGGCCGCAACATCACCACCGTCGGTCTCTACCGCGACATCAAGAAGTGGCCGAAGCGCGACAAACGCTCGAAGCAGTCAAAGAAGTCCATCATCAACTTCGACTGGCTCAGCCCCTTCACCGTCGGCGAGATTGTCGAGGGCATCAACATCCTGAAAGCGCTGCGCGATGCCTCGGGCGACAACGTGACCACCTATAACTTCCACGAGTATGTCATCAACGCCACTAGCCTCCGCAAGGGACTGAAGTACTACGACATCGCCCTGCGCATCTACATGGGTGCCGTGCTGAAACGCCAGCTGAAGATGCAGGGCGAGAGTGCCCCCTCACTCCTGCCTCCTTCCTCGACCGTCGGCCAGGGACGCTGGACGGACCTCAGCGGACTGCTGATGCCCGAGAGCGAGGAGCAGCGGCTCGTCGACGACATCAAGAGCGGCGCCATAGACCGCATACAGCAGGTGCTCGACCGCTTCGAGGAAATCAACAACAACTACCGCGACTACCGTTGGGCGTGGTCCTACCAGCTCATCCTCGACTACTACCACCTGGACCGTCTCGACGAGCAGGCCTGCGAGCGTATCCGTGAGGATTATGTACGTGCGCGTCGTGCATGGATAGCCGAGATCCGTAAGGATGCCGAGAAGGAGTTCGCCATGGGCGACGTAGAGCAGGAGGTGTTCGATGACTTCCTGTCGAAGCTCGACCACGAGATTGACTACGAAAACTGAATAGCTTACGACAACGAATTTTACGAATTATACAAATTAGATAGATGAAACTGAAACTGCTTTTAGGAATTGCTTTGGTCGGACTCGGGATGAGTTCGTGCAGCAAGTACAAGTACGAAGAGGTGAAGGGCGACCTGACGAAGACCCGTATCTACACATTGGATAATGGACTGAAGGTCTACCTGAGTGTAAACAAGGAACAGCCTCGCATCCAGACGTTTATCGCAGTCCGTACGGGCTCGAAGAACGACCCGTCGGAGACCACCGGTCTGGCCCACTACCTGGAGCACCTGATGTTCAAGGGCACCGACAAGTTTGGCGTCACCGACCCCGAGAAGGAGGCTCCGCTGCTTGCCGACATCGAGCAGCGCTACGAGAAGTACCGCCTGCTGACCGACCCCGAGGAGCGCCGTCAGGCCTACCACGAGATTGACAGCGTCAGCCAGGTGGCTGCCCAGTACAACATCCCCAACGAGTACGACAAGCTGATGGCCGCCATCGGCTCCGAGGGCTCCAATGCCTATACCTCGAACGACGTGACGTGCTACACGGAGGACATCCCCTCGAACGAGGTTGAGAACTGGGCAAAGATCCAGTCGGACCGTTTCATGAATATGGTTATCCGTGGCTTCCACACCGAGCTCGAGGCCGTCTACGAGGAGTACAATATCAGCCTGACCAGCGACATGCGTAAGCTCTACGAGTCGCTCTGTGCCAAGCTATTCCCCACGCACCCCTACGGTACGCAGACCACCCTCGGCACCCAGGAGCACCTGAAGAACCCCTCGATCACCAACATCAAGGAGTACTTCGCCCGTTGGTATGTGCCTAACAACGTCGCCATCTGTATGTCTGGCGACTTCGATCCCGACGAGGTCATCGCCACTATCGACAAGTACTTTGGCCAGTGGAAGCCCGCTGCCGATGCTGACGGCAAGCCGCTGGAGAAGGTGGAGCAGCCTACGTTCCCGGAACAGCCTGTGCTCACAGAGCCCCAGGACACCACCGTCATCGGCTTGGAGACGGAGCAGCTGTGGCTCGGCTGGCGCTTCGACCGTGCTGCCTCGCTGCAGGCCGACACCCTGCAGGTTATCGAGAATATGCTGAGCAACGGTACTGCCGGACTCATCGACCTCGACATCAACCAGCAGATGAAGATGCTCGAGGCATGGGGTGGGGCAGAGACGATGATGGACTACTCGCTGTTCATCCTCGGCGGTACGCCGAAAGACGGCCAGTCGCTCGACGAGGTGCGCCAGCTCCTGCTCGACGAGGTTGCCAAGCTGAAGAGCGGCGACTTCTCCGACGACCTCCTGCCCTCTGTCGTCAACAACCTGAAGCTGCGCTATTATAACGCTATCGAGATGAACCGCTCGCGTGCCGATATGTTTGTCGATGCCTTCATCAACGGTACGCCGTGGGAGCAGCAGACCAAGCGTCTCGACCGCATCGCCGGCATCACGAAGCAGCAGATTGTCGACTTCGCCAACAGCCACTTCACCGACGGCTATGCCGCCGTCTACAAGCGTCAGGGCGTAGACCAGAACCAGAAGAAGATTGACAAGCCCGCCATCACTCCCATTGCTGCCAACCGCGACAATGTCAGCCAGTTCGTCAAGGACATCCAGGCTGCCGAGGTGAAGCCCATAGAGCCTAAGTTCCTCGACTTCGACCGCGACCTGACGCAGGGAAAGCTCCAGGAGACCGCCCTTCCTTACGCTTATGTGAAGAACACGGAGAACGGCCGCTTCCAGCTCTCCTTCCGCTATGAGTTCGGTAATCAGGCAGACGTACGCTACAATGCCGCTGCTGAGTATCTTGACTATCTGGGTACCGACAGCCTCACCGCCACGCAGCTCAAGCAGCAGTTCTATAAGCTTGCCTGCAGCTACAACGTCGGCGTGGGTGACCGCGTCATAACCATCAGTCTCAATGGCCTGGGCGAGAATATGGCGGAGGCCGTCAAGCTGCTCGAGCACTTCTTGGCCCACGCCAAGGTCGACTCTGCTGCCTACGACCAGTACATCGCCCTTACAGAGAAAGCCCGTGCTGATGCCAAGCTCGACCAGCGCACCTGCTTCGACCGTCTTGTCAGCTATAGCATCTATGGCCCTTATAACCACGACCGCAACATCATGTCAGTGGCACAGATGAGAGAGACCAATCCTCAGGAGCTGCTCGACCTGCTGAGCAACCTCCGCAACTTCGACCACACCGTCCTCTACTACGGTCCGATGTCGGAGAGCGAACTGGTAGAGGCCCTGAAGCCTCATCTTGAGGGACTGGACGGCACGCTGAAGCCCGTACCCGAGAACAAACCCTACGTCACGCAGGCTACGCCAGAGAACGAGATATTCATCGCCCCTTACGACGCCAAGAACATCTACATGCGTATGTACCATAATGAGAAGCGTCAGTGGAAGCCCGAGGAGGCTCCCCTGCAGATGCTCTTCAACGAGTACTTCGGCGGTGGCATGAACACCATCGTCTTCCAGGAGCTTCGTGAGACGCGCGGACTGGCCTACAACGCTTGGGCCCTCTACCGTCAGCCCGAGTACAAGGACCAGACTGAGGACTTCTTCACGCATATCATCACCCAGAACGACAAGATGATGGACTGCGTACGTCAGTTCCACGCCATCCTCGACTCTATCCCTCAAAGCGACGGCGCCTTCCAGATTGCCAAGGACGGACTGATGAAGCAGCTGGCCAGTCGTCGTATCACGAAGTTCAGCATTATCGGTTCATGGCTTGACGCCAAGAACCTCGGTCTCGACTACGACCTGAACCGTTCCATCTACGAAGCTCTGCCTGCTCTCACGCTGAAGGATCTCGTCAGCTTTGCTGATGCCCAGATAGCTCGCAAGCCCTATCGTTACATCATCCTTGGCGATGAGCACGACCTCGATATGGCTGCCCTGCAGCAGTACGGTCCCGTCCGCCGTTTGACCATTGCCGATATCTTCGGCTATTGATTTGGTGTAGACGTTTTTTGTCAAAATAATAAAGGTCACCTTTTCAGTGAGAAGGTGACCTTTATTATTTGATTAGGATAATAAGCTTTTACTCTGCTTCTGCGGGCTTCAAGTACCAGTCCTTGTTCTTGGCACCCTTGGAGGTTGACCACTCGAGGAAGAGAGGATAGAGCTCACTGATGGGCTTCTTCTCGTTGCTGGGCTGCAGGATAGTACGGAGGAAGGGCTCAATGGAGACGCCTGCCAGACAGAAGGCGAAGGGGTAGTCGCTGTCGCGGACGTAGTAGATATCCTGGTCGGGCTTCGAGCGGTCGTCCTGGGTTCCGAAGTAGCTGGTGTTGACCTTTGCCGTGGGTGCCTCGAAGGGAATGTGTATTTCCCAACGGAGGTCAGCCGACTCATTGCGGAAGAGGAAGGGCTTGACGGTGGCGGTCTTCGCATCGTCCTTGATACCGCTGTTGAAGTTCAGCTCGAGGATATAGGTGGAGTGCAGCTCGCCCTTGACGTCGTCAGTGAGGAGATAGATTTTTCCGTTCTTCTCATAAGTGTAGTTGACCTCTACGGTGTCTTTGGAGTTGGGGGCAACCTTCTTCATGACGATGCTACTGGGGTTGTTGTTAGTCTCCAGGGCAAGTGCGAGTCCGCTGGTCAGGGTAACGTAGTTCTGATAGGTGGTCAGGGAGAAGGTCTGCTTGAAAATCTTGTAGTCCTTCTCGTTGGACTTCTTGGAGAAGTGCTTGGTGTCCTTGACTTCTACGACGACGTCGTTCATGTCGTAGTCGCCCTTGCTGGGCCAGAGGTCCTCGAAGGCGTAGACAGAGGAGACGGTGTTTGTCTTGCTCTCAACCTTGGGCAGGTCAGAGAAGGCGTTGACGGGCTTGAGTGCGAAGATGAGGTCGTCGAAGTCGATGTCGTTGCAGGCGTCCTCAAAGGAGATGATGGCGTACTCTTGGTCGTTAGCGTCCTTATATGCGAACTTGGCTACGCGGCTGTCTCTGGCGGCGTTGGGGTAGGTGAAGACGGCTTTGTCGCCCTGTGCCATCTCGTCGCAGTAGTAGGTAAGTCCCTCAGTGGAGGAGCCCCAGATGTTATACTGGCGTGAAAGGTTGGTCTTGTTGGTTCTGTAGATACCGTCGCCCCTGTAATTGATGCAGTACTTCTTGTCGCCGTTGGGCTTCTGCATTCCCCATCCGTTCGTCTTCAGGATGAAACCAATCTTGGTGCCTTTGGGGAACCTCGTGGTGGCTCCGCTGAGGTCGCCGTTGGCAATGTTGGGATAGTACTTCAGGAGCACGGCATCGCCACGGTTGAGGCCGATGTTTCCGTAGAAGTCAGGGTTTGGCCACCAGCTGCGAACCCATGTGCCGTCCTGGGTGTTGGGGAAGAGCATGATGACGTTGAGGTCCATGAGGCTGGTAGGACGGTTCTCGTCAGTGTAATAATAGTAGCCGAGGGTGTTGTTCCAGCAAGTGGAGCTACCGAGGAAGGTGATGGAAACCTCTGCCTCCTTCTCGAGTGTCAGGTCGTCCTGCTTGCGGTAGATTTCGTGGCAGGGCTGGTGCGACACGAGTGCATCGGCAACGGCCTGATAGAGCTGCTCCTTCTCCTGCTGGGTGAAGATGAGCTTCGGATCGGTGGTGGCAGGATCGAGGATGTAGTTGGGGTGTCCGCTCTCGCTGTCCCATGTTCCTAAAGGTGTCTGCCACTCTTTAAGCACCTGTACGCTGCCTTTATCGCCAGTGGTGACGTCGACCTTGTAGGAGAGCATATAGAGGTTGTCAAGGCTGTTGGTAGCCTCACCGGCTCTCATCGGTGAGCGCTGTGCCTGGACGGTGGCTCCAGAGCGGGTCTTGGCGAAGTTGGTGGCTGTTGCCGTAGCGTGTCCGTTGCTGATTTCTGTCTCGATCATGGTCTCAGAGATGAGGAAGTTGCCCGAGACGACGTAGAGTTTCTTGGCGTAGGCGGGTAGGGTGATGGTCTCGCTGAAACGACGGTCGGCGTTGGTATAGCTGCCGAAGATGGGCTGCACGCCTTCCTTTAAGCGGATGTTCTCCTCGCTGCCTTCGAAGGGATTCTCGGCGTAGACGCTGAAGAAGACGGGACCATAGGTCTCGTAAGCTGAGTAGTCGACACTGAGGTTTACAGATTGTTGTGTGGAGAAATTAAAGTCGTTGGCTCTTGTAGCCCGTTCTTCCACTGCTTTTTCGTCGTACATGTCCGTGTTACTGCAGGACGTGACAAATAACGAAGCTAAAATGGTTACGATTAATACCTTTTTCATGTTGAAGAAATTTAGTCTATATTACTCGGCTGCAAAGTTATTGAAAAATAATGAAATAGACAAACGAATTTGTCTTATTTGTTTGTTTTCTCGTCTAATTTATGCATTTTTTCCGAAAATAAGACAAAATTACTAAGAAAAATATGGAAAAGCATGATTATTGCTTACACCACCTCCATATCTCTCCGAAGCCTTACCGCTTCGGACATATAGCTGGAATTCTATAGCACCATTAGTAGAAGGAGATGTCGCAAAGTATCGTCTGTCATTCGTTGTAGATAACAATGAGATGGAAACACGCAGTGCGAGATATGATAGTGCAATTACCCTACCAGAAAGGGATACAAATGGGAACGAGGTGACTTGGTACAGCTACCCAGCTGCGATGCCTGCTCACGACCTTGTGGTGTACGGCATGACGGTGAAGGAACCGGAAGAACCAGAGCCAATAGTACCCGAGCCGGAGGTGTTCGTGTGGCTGACGGTGAACGACTGTCAGAGCGGATACATGAAGATAAAGGTGAAGCAGGGTGCGGAGCAGACGCTGAACTTCATGGCTGAAGAAGGTTGGAAGATCAGTAACATCTTCATGGACGGCCGCTATGTGACGTCAAGACTGGCCGAGGACGGGACGTTCGTAACTCCGGCTATTACTGGTGATGCTTCAATCATTGTTGTCTATGAAGAAGTTATGCCCTCTGGCGTCAGAGCAGCCTCACGCTCACAGGCGGACGTCAAGGTGGTCAGCGATGGCGTCGTCATCAGCAACGCGGAGCCGGACACTCGCTGTGTGGTCTATCAGACAGACGGCAAGCAAGTGGTGAATACCGTCATTAACGAGGGCACGCGGAAGATTGCCTTGCAGAAGGGTCAGGCGTATATCCTGACCATCGACGGCAGGACGCTGAAGTTCGCGCTGTGAGGCCACGGACTGAACGGACTGGAACGGACTTCTCGCGCCCGCGCGTATATAATGATTGTCATATGCCCTTTTTATCCTACCTATCCTACCTATCCTACAGCCATGCCGGCCGAAGAGACCTGCAGATAGGTAGGATAGGTAGGTTGTTTTTTTGTTTCA
>Ga0310786_10001269_pt1 | contig 40608 bp, 31 predicted proteins | sample AusTroGonzalo_MG_FD_203881 | JGI IMG/M metagenome (GOLD analysis project Ga0310786, IMG submission 203881) | Bovine rumen microbial communities from tropical cattle in Woodstock, Queensland, Australia - Gonzalo_03 (v2) (version 2) | ecosystem: Host-associated > Mammals > Digestive system >... | reverse complement strand
CGCCCTCTACCTCATCCTCTCGCTGGTCACCTGCGGCATTTTCGGCATCTACTGGTTCTGCACGCTGAACGACGAAACCAACCTCGTCTCCAACCATCCCGACGCCCCCAACGGCATCGTTGCCCTCCTGCTGACGATCATCACCTGCGGCATCTACGGCCTTTTCTGGATGTACGCCATGGGAGAACGCATCGACGAAGCCAAGACCGCCCGCGGCATTCCCTCCAGCGGCTCCGGCCCCCTCTACCTCGTCCTGTCCATCCTGGGCTTGGGCATCATCGTCCATCCCATCCTGCAAAGCGAACTGAACCGTTTCGCCTCTTGACACCGGCCCGCCGCCCCCCCTCCCCCGCGGCGGGATTCGTCCTTTGCGCGGCGGCAGTCGCCGCTGTCGCGCTCGCCGCCCATTGCTTCGGCTGGGTGCTGTGCCCGTTGAAACGGCTGACGGGCATCCCCTGCCCCACCTGCGGCACCACCCGCGCCTGCCTCCTCCTCCTGCGCGGGGAAGTGCGCGCCGCCTTCGCCACCCAGCCCTTCGCCCTCGCCGCCCTGCCGTTGCTGGCATCCGCCGTCCTGTTCCCGCGCGTCCGCGCCCTTGCCGCCGCCCTCTGGAAACGCCCCGCCGCCAAGGTGTTCTGCCTCTTCCTGCTCCTCGCCGACTGGCTCTACGTCCTCCTCCGCGCCAACTGACCCCGCTCCCGCGCCGCCGGAGGCTTGACAAGCAAGGCGGATATGCTAGAAATGCCGCGCTTTTCCCTCCGGGAAAGGCTTTTGTTTCCCCATTACCTCCAGGAGTTCCCCCATGTCCATGCATCGCAGTCTGAAAGGCGCCGACAAAGTGGCCGCCCGCCGCAACGTTCTCAAGCGCTTCGAACGCGTCGAAATCCTGAAAGCCGCCGGAAAGTGGAAAGAAGGTGCTTCCCGCGGCCGCGGTCTCCCGAAGACCAAGCCCCCCGCGTGATTCCCTTACCCGATTCCCCGGACGGAACTGTCCGCCCGGAGCCATCCGCGCATCTCCGAAGAGATGCGCGTTTTTTCATCCCCGCCGCGCTCCCCCGCGCCGCGCCGTCAGGCGAATTGCGCCAGCGTCCGGCGGATGCGCGCCAGCACGCGCGGCTTGCCCATCACCGCCAGCATCTCGAACAGCCCCGGCCCGACGGCCTTCCCGCTGACGGCGACGCGCGGCGGGTGCACCACCTCGCCCATGCCGCGCCCGGTCTTTTCCGCCCAGGCGTGGAACGCCGCGGAAAGCGCTTCCGCCGAAAAATCCTCCTGCGCCTCCAGCAGCACCAGCTCTTCCTTCAGGATGTCCAGCGCGCCTTCCTTGAGCAGACGCTTCTTGACGGCCTTTTCGTCGTAGGGATACGCCTCGTCGAAGAAAAACGCCGCCTGCTCGCCCATGTCGGTGAACAGCCGGATGCGTTCCCCCATGCACGCCACCGCCGCGCGGAAGTACCCTTCGTCCGTCCCCGCCGGCAGCTGCCCCGCCGCTTCCATCGCCGCGCGGCAGCCCGCCGCGACCGCGTCCGGGCCCTTGCGCTTCAGGTGTTCACCGTTCATCCAGAGCAGCTTCGTCATGTCCAGCTGGCTCGGCGCGGACCGCACCCGGTCCAGCGTGAACGCCTCGACCATTTCCGCGCGGTCCATGACCTCCACGTCGTGCCCCGGCGACCAGCCCAGCAGCGCCAGCGAATTGAACAGCGCTTCGGGCAGGAACCCCTTTTCGCGGAATTCGCCCACGTAGGCGTCGCCGTCCCGCTTCGAATAGGGTTTGCCCTGCGCGTTGACGATCATCGGCAGGTGCGCCCATTTCGGCGGGGTCCGGCCCAGCGCCTCGTAGAGCGCGACGTGCTTGAACGTGTTTTCCACGTGGTCGTCGCCGCGGATGACGTGCGTGACGCCCATCGCGATGTCGTCCGCCACGTTCGCCAGGTGGAACACCGGCGAGCCGTCCGACCGCACGATCACGAAATCCTTGAGGTCCTCGGCTTTTTTCGTCAGGTCGCCCTTCACCTCGTCGTGGAACGAAATGTCCCGCCCGGGCATCCGGAAGACGATGCACTCGCCCTTGCCCGTCCCGCCCTTGTCCTCCTTGTAGGCCGCGCCCTTCGCCAGCAGCTCCTCCGCCAGCGCCAGGTGCTTCTCCCGTTGTTCGCTCTGGCGGAAGACCGGCCCGTCGTAGTCCAGCCCCAGCCACGCCATCGAATCGAGCACCGTCTGCACCGCTTCCGGCGTCGAGCGCTCCAGGTCCGTGTCTTCCAGGCGCAGCAGGAACTCGCCGCCGTTGTGGCGCGCGTAGAGCCAGTTGTAGATGGCCGCGCGGATGTTGCCGATGTGCACCTTGCCCGTCGGGCTCGGCGCGAAACGTGTGCGGATGGTCATGGTCTCTCCTTCCGGCGCCGCGCGGAAACCGCGCCCGCCGCCGTGTGTTCCGTAGTTTTCGTCATTCCCCGGCCGGTGCGTCCCCGCCGGTTTCCGCGCCGCCTTCCGGCGTTGCGCCGTCCGACGGGCCTTCTCCCGCCGCGTCCCCGGCCGCCCCGCCCTTCGGCTCGTCGTCTTCCGGCTCGACCGGCGTCGCGCTCATCACCACGTCCCCTTCCGCCAGGTCGATGAGCTTCACCCCTTGCGCGGAACGGCCCGTCACCCGGATGCCGTCCACCGGCATGCGGATCATCGTCCCTTCCTTCGTCACGAGCATGATGGCGTCCTCGTCGCGCACGCTCATCGCGGTCACGATCGGGCCGGTCTTGTCCGTCAGCTGGTTCGCGATCAGGCCGCTGCCGCCGCGGCGCTGCAGGCGGTATTCCGAAAACGCCGTGCGCTTCCCGTAGCCCTTTTCCGTCACGGTCAGGATCATCGCCCCTTCCTTGACGATTTCGACGGCTTCGACCGCGTCGCCCGCGTCCAGCGAAATGCCCCGCACCCCGGCGGTGTCGCGCCCCATCGGCCGCGCGTCCCGTTCGTGGAACCGGATGCCCTGCCCCTGCCGCGTCACCAGGATCACCTGGTCGTCGCCCGTCGTCAGCTCCACGCCGATCAGCCGGTCGCCTTCCTCGATGTTGATGGCGATGATGCCCGCCGCGCGCACGTTCCGGTAGAGCGCCAGCGGCGTCTTCTTCACCTTTCCCCGCTCCGTCGCGAACAGCAGGTTCTGGTTTGTGTCGAACCCCCGCAGCGGGATGATCGCCGCGATCTTCTCCTCGGCCGTGATGTCGAGGAAGTTGACCAGCGCCTTCCCGCGGGAGGCGCGCGCCGCCTCGGGAATCTCGTAGGCCTTCTTGAAGTACATCCGCCCCTGCTCGGTGAAGAACAGCATCCAGTCGTGCGCGGAGCAGTTGAAGACGTGCTCCACGTAGTCCTCGTCCTTCGTGTCCATCCCCGTCATCCCCTTGCCGCCGCGCTTCTGCTCGCGGTAGACGCTCGTCAAGGTCCGCTTGATGTACCCCCCGTGCGTCAGCGACACCACGCAGTCCTCGTCGGCGATCAGGTCTTCCACGTTGATCTCCCCCGCGTCCGCCACCAGTTCCGTCCGCCGCGCGTCCCCGTAGGTCTCCCGCAGCTCGCGCAGGTCGTCCTTTAGCACGCCGTAGAGCTTCGCGTCGTCCGCCAGCAGCGACTTCAGGTAGGCGATCCGCTCCGTCAGCGCCGCCCGCTCCGCCTCCAGCTTGTCGCGCTCCAGCCCGGTCAGCTGGTAGAGGCGCATGTCCAGGATCGCGTTGGCCTGGATTTCCGTGAACCCGAAGCGCGCGATCAGCGCCGCCCGCGCCTCGTCCCGGTTCGCCGCCTCGCGGATGATCCGCACCACGTCGTCCAGGTTCGCGATGGCCAGCAGCAGGCCGTCGAGGATGTGCGCCCGCGCCTCCGCCTGCCGCAGCTCGAACTTCGTCCGCCGCGTCAGCACGTCGAAACGGTGGTCGATGAAGCTCTTCAGCAGCGCCTTGAGGTTCATCACCCGCGGCCGCCCGTGGTCGATCGCCAGCATGATCGCCCCGAACGTCGTCGTCAGCTGCGTCAGCTTGTAGAGGTTGTTCAGCACCACCTGCCCCAGCGCCCCGCGCTTGAGCTCCACCACCACCCGGATCCCCTCCTTGTCCGACTCGTCCCGCAGGTCGCTGATCCCCTCCAGCTTTTTCTCGTGCACCAGTTCCGCGATGTGTTCGATCAGCGCCGACTTGTTCACCGTGTAGGGGATTTCCGTGATGATGATCCGCTCGCGGTCCTGCTTCCATTCCTCCACGGCCGCCCGCCCCCGCACCCGGATGTGCCCCCGCCCCGTCTCGTACATGCTCCGGATCGGCGCCAGCCCGTAGACCGTCCCCCCCGTCGGGAAGTCCGGCCCCTTGATGAACGCCATCAGCTCCGCCACCGTCGCCTCCGGATGGTCGATCAGGTGGATGCACCCGTCCACGACCTCGCCGAGGTTGTGCGGCGGGATGTTCGTCGCCATCCCCACGGCGATGCCCGTCGACCCGTTCACCAGCAGGTTCGGGATGCGCGAAGGCAGCACCAGCGGCTCGTCCCGCGTGTCGTCGAAGTTCTTGGCCATCGGCACCGTGTCCTTGTCGATGTCCGCCAGCATCTCCTCCGCCATCCGGTCGAGCTTGCACTCCGTGTAGCGGTAGGCCGCCGGCGGGTCGCCGTCGATCGACCCGAAGTTCCCCTGCCCCTTCACCAGCATGTAGCGCATCGAAAAGTCCTGCGCCATGCGCACCAGCGTGTCATAGACCGCCGCATCGCCGTGCGGGTGGAAGTTGCCGATGACTTCGCCCACGACCTTCGCGCACTTCACGAACGCCTTGGAATGCGTCCACCCCCGCGCCCCCATCGCGAACAGGATGCGCCGGTTGCTCGGCTTGAGCCCGTCCCGCGCGTCCGGCAGGGCGCGCCCGACGATGACCGACATCGAATAGTCGATGTAAGCCCGTTCCATCTCGTCCTCCACGTTGACCCGCTCGATGCGGTCGAGGCGGTTCTGGTCCGCGATGGGGATGAATTCCTTGTCCTTTTCGGAGAGTTTGTCGTCGCTCATGGATTGCGCTTCCAAGGGGTTGCACGCCGGGACCGGACCGCCGGAAAACGGCCCCTCCCGGAATCTTTCCATTCAAGCGGATTCCCCCCTTCCATGCAACCATTTTCGCGCCTTTTCGCGCGGTTTTCCCCGCCCGGACGGCCCGGCCGCCCGGACGTTCCCGCCCCCTGCCCCGGGGCGGCGCCCCCCGCCCCTCAACCGAACCAGGCCACGATGGCGTCGAGCCACGCCGTTCCCGCGCGCTTCGCCTCCGCCCCGAGCCCTTTCACCCGCGCGATGTAGTCCGTTTCCGGTGCCGCCGCCCACGCCGCGAGGAACGCCTCGCGGAATTCCGCCCCCGCCGCCGGGATTTCCGTCCGCGCCGCTTCCATCCGGGCCTTCGTCTCCGGCCAGGACGCGAGGAACGCCTCGTGGTCCTCTTTCAGCCCCTCCGGCGGCGGCGACGCCGCGTCCTGCTTCGCCACCGCCGCGGCCACGGCGTCCAGCCGTTTCAGCCGCTCCTTGAGCACGGCGTCCAGCTGGCACACCGCGCCTTCCCAGCACGCCGCCTCGAAGCGGTCGCCCGCCATCAGCGGCTTGCGCACGTCCAGATACCACGCCTTCAGCGCCACCACGTTCCCGAAGTAGATCCGGCAGTTCCGCGCCACCCGGCCCACGGCCCGGTATTCCCGCGAGTAGGGCATCTCCCCGCCCTCCGGCGCCCGCGGCACCACCAGCTGCCCAGGCTCCAGCACGTCGCGCCGCAGCACGCCGCCCGCCGCCACCACCGTCCCGAACGCCACCCGCACCGGGCCCGCCATCCCGCCCTGCCCGCCGAGGAACACCGGCGGCTGGTCCAGGAACACTCCGCGCGGCACGTCGCCGACCAGCGACGCCGTCGCCTTGTCCCCGTGCGGCGTGTAGTTGAAATGCACGTAGGACGACCCGATTTCCGTGTGGTTCTTCCGGTCCGTCCCCCCGGAAAGCAGCGCGTCGCAGAAATTGATCAGCGAGCCGCCCACCGCGAACGGCAGGAAAATGCTCTGCTTCAGCCCGCCCGCGTGCGCCAGCTCCGCCCCTTCCTCCATCAGCGTCCCGCCCCGGACGTGCGCGCACGACCCCATCCCCGCCCCGTCCAGGAACACCGCGTCCGAGAAATACCCGCCTTTCAGCTGCACCCCGCGCCCCAGCTGGCAGTTTTCCACCGTCGCCGGCGCTTCCCGCCCCAGCTCCGATTCCGGCCCGATCGACGTCCGTTCGCCCCGGATCCGCGTCCCGGGAAACAGCTTCGCCCCCGGCGCAATCGCGTCCAAATCGACTTCCTCCCCCACCTCCACGCTTTCCGGGCAGACGATTTCCACCCCGCGCGCCTTCAGCGCGGCCACCCGTTCCGAATTGTTGCCGAACGTCAATGCCATGGTCGAATCTCCTGTATGCGTTTTTGCCACCCTACCCCACCCCGCCCCCCGCCATCAATCCCAATTCCCCGTGCCGCCCCGCCCGCACCGGAGCCAGCGGCGGCGCTCGGCCCCGGGAAACCGTTCGATGGCGTAGCGCAGCGCCGTGCGCGGCATGGCGCCGGCGTGGCGCGCGAGGAACGCCCGCAGGCGGCCGGCGTCCCGCTTGCCGCATTCGCGCAGCACCCACCCCACCGCCTTGTGCATCAAGTCGTGCGGATGCCCCAGCAGCGCCCCGCACAGCCGGAAGGCGTCGTCCAGTTCCCCCCGCCGGACGAACGCCAGCGTCGACACCACCGCCACCCGGTTCTCCCACAGCCCCGGCCGCCGCGCAAGGTCGTCCAGCAGCCCCCGCGGACGCTCCAGCAGCCAGCCGCCGACAAGGAGCGGCGCCGAGCCGTCCACCAAATCCCAGTTGTTCACCCGCCCCGCCGCGAGCGCCGCCAGATACGCCCGGTGTAGCGCGCCGCGCCCCCGCCCGTCCGCCCGCCGGAACCGCCCCGACATCAGGAACAGCCCGCACTCCCGCGCTTCGTGCCACGGCGACCGCAGGAGCGCCCGTTCCGCCGCCGGCCCCGACTCCGCCAGGTGCGCCGCCGCGATGGCGCGGATCTGCGGCACCATCACGCCGAGGAACCGGTCCCCCTCTCCGTATTCCCCCGGCCCCGTCTTGAAAAACCGAGACAGCACCGCGCGCTTTTCCGCCGTCGCCGCCGCCCGCAGTTCCGCAAGGATCTCCCGCGCCGTTCCGCTCCCCCGTTCCCCGTTTGCCGCTTGTCGTGCCATGGATTCGTTTCTCCCCTGTTTTTCCTCATCGTGGCGCATCCCCCGCCGTTCCTCAAGCCGGAACTCCCCGCCTTGCCGCGGGTCCGCCCGGACGTGTAGACTGCCCGCCATGGAACCCAACCGACTCCTCCGTCACCTGCGGCATCTGCTCCCCGCGCTGTGCCTCGCCGCCACCGTGTGCACCGCCGCGGAGCCGCCGCCGCCCGCCGTCCGGGAATGGACGGCGATGGGAACGCGCATCCGCCTTTCCGTGCGCGGGGAGGACGCCGAAGCGGCGGCCGACGCGATGGCGGAAGCGGCGCGCGCGGCGCTCGAAGCCGTCGAAGAAGAGACAAGCGCCTTCCGGGCGGAGAGCGCGGTTTCCCGGCTAGCTGACGCTGCCGGGAGCGGGGGATGGACCGCGACGGCCCCCGCCTTCGACGAAGCGCTGGACACGGCGCTCGCCGTGGCGGAGGCGACGGACGGCGCCTTCAACCCGCTCGTGGGACCGCTCATGGAAAAATACGGCTTTCCCCGCCGCCCGGACGGCGTGGTGGCGGAATCAAGCGGCGACATCCCGCCGGAATTGCTGGATTGGCGGAGCATCGAGCGCAAGGATGGCGCCTGCCGCCTGCCAATCGCGGGAATGCGGCTCGACTTGGGCGGCGTCGCCAAGGGCGTCGGCGCGGACCGGGCCGCCGCGGCCATCCGCGCGGTTGCCGCCAACGACTTTTTGCTGGATGCGGGCGGCACCTTGGTCTGCCGCGGCGCGTGGACGATCGGTCTGCGCGACCCGCGCGGCGGGGCGGAAGCGCCGCCGCTCAAGGCGTTCACGCTCGCCGACGGGATGGCGTGCGCGACTTCGGGCAACTACGAGCGGCCCGGCCACCTGATGGACCCGCGCACGGGACGGGCGGCGGACGGAAACGGGGTGTTGCAGGCGACGGCGCTTGCCCGCACGGCCGCCGAAGCCGACGCGTGGAGCACGGCGCTGTTCGTCCTCGCTCCGGACGCGGGCCGCGCCGCGCTGGCGGCATCCGGCGCCGCCGTCGCCGCCGCGTGGGTCCTCCCCGCGGAAGACGGCGGCGTCGAAATCCGCCATTTTCCTTCTCCGCCGCGCTGAAACCGCTTTTTGCCAATCCTTGGCAAATTCGGCCCAATTTTGCCAAACATTGGCAAAACGGCCCGCCGCTATTCGTCGGTGGCGGGATGGCCGACGGTTTGGGCGAAAAGCGGCGTCGAGGTTGGCGGGAGCCGGAGCGCCTTCGCGATGGCGTCGGCGTCGAGGGAACCCAGGAATACCGTATGCAATCCCGTTGCGGCGCAGTGGAGGTAGACGTTCTGCCCGACGAATCCGCAATCGACGGCGGCGTACTTGAACGCGTCCATCGGGCGGTCCTGCATGCCCTGCCGCGCGAAATCGACGACATACACGAGGGTTACCGGTGCCTTCAACGCGAAGTTGTCCGCTCCGGCGTTCGTGCGGCCGGTGAAACCGCGGAGGTCTTCTTTGCAAACCATCTTCAGCTCGCTTGGTCCCCCGGAAATCGGATTCCAGATGCAAGCGCCTTCGGCGAGGCAGACGTAGATGTCGATTTCCTGCCGGTTGATGGCGGTGGGCGCGGTCCGCTTCTTCTCGGCGGGGCGGTTGACGCCGTTGGCGGCCCACAGCAAATCGGCGATTTCCTGGAAGGACAGCGGCTTGGCGGAAAACTCGCGGTGCGTGGCGCGCGCGGCCAAGGCGTCGCCCAGCGGCATCGTGTCGCGGGCGGGCATGGGAAGACCTTGGCACGGCATTCCCTCTTCGATGATGGTGAAAGGACCCAAGGGCTTGTCTTCTTCGGCGAAAGCGGCAAAGGCGGGGAAGACCGGAACGGCAAACGCGAGCAGGACGGCGAGGGAGAAGGCGGTTCGTTTCATGGGGTTTCCTTTGGTTGGGGTTTTGTTTTTTCTCAAAGACCGGTCATTTTTTCAAGGCGCGGACGATGCGGCCGACGTACAGGGAGTGGATTCCCGCGGGGAAGTCCGCGTAAAACCTGGCGGGGACGTCCTTGAATCCCGCGGGGTCGAAGGGCGCGGCGTACATCGTCTCGCATTCGAGGACGACTTGCGCCTCCTCGTAGTACGGCGTCCCGTCGGGCGTGAAAGCGGTGTGGAGCCCCAGTGCCGCCGCCTTGTCGCCGTCGCGGCCGGAGTGTGTGCCCATGTAGGAAAGGATGTCCGCCTGCGCCTCCTTGTCGAAGCCCATCACCGTGAAGCGCGGAGAGCGGTCCATGAACCCCTTGGTGTGGCGGCTTTCGGCGACATAGACCGTCACCGCGTCGTTGCGCCCCCAGAGCGTGCCGAGCCCGCCCCAGCCGATGGTCATCGCATTGTGGTCCGCCCGGTCGCCCGCGCAGAGGAGGAGGCCCTTTCCGGTGAACCACGTGAAGGGGTTGCAGGCGAAATCTGCCTTCACGTCGAACTCGCGGAAGCCCGCTCCGTCCGCGGCGGGCGCGGCGGTGGCCGCCGCGCCGCCGGATGCGGCGCGGATGGCGGCAAAGGCGGCTTCCACCGCCGGGGAAGCGCCGCCGTGGAAGGGCAGGCCGGTTTCGGGGGCGTCGGCATCGACGCGCGGCGGGAGGGCGGCGGCATCGGGGAGCGAGGCCGCCGGGGCGGGCGCGGGTTCCGGGGCGGTCGCCGGGGAAGCGGTGCGAAGCCAAAGGGCGGCGCAGGCGCAAAGAAGCGCGGCGGCGAGGAGGAGGTTCAGGAAATTCGCGGTTTTCATGGGGAAACCTTTCAATCGGGAGCTTCGGCGGTCTTGAGGAGGGTTCCGGTGGGGCAGAGGAAGCGGCAGTAGGCGCGCGGGACGAAGGCGGAAAGCGCGACCGCCGCCACCGCCAGCGCGGTGACGAGCACGGGGACGGCGCGCCAAGCGAAGGCGCCGAAGAGTTCCCAGCCCGTCCACGGCGCTTCGAGGCCGCACCAGAGCGAGAGCATGACGGCCGCCCAGAGGAGGCGGCGGAAGGCCGCCAGCGCGCGGACGAGCCCCGGAGCGAGGCGCGCTTTCGGCAGGCGGAGGCGCGAAGCGAGCTCCTGGAGCGCGCCGAAGGGGCAGGCATGGAGGCAGTAGTGCGACGCGCGGCCGAAAAGCGGGTAGAGGAACGCCATCGCGAGGAGGAGCAGCGCCGCCGCCGCGTCCGCGGGCGTGCCGGGAAGCCCGTTCGTCGCCCAGCCGACGAGGCGGTCGAGCGAGAGGAAAAGGTCGTTCCAGACGCCGAGCACGGCCACGTCGAGGACGAGGATGACCGTGCGCCACCGCCGCGAGCGGGTGCGCGGGAAAAGCGGGAGGACGGCCGCCGCGAGGAGGACGGCGAGCGCGGCAAGCGTTTCCGCCGGGGGGCGGTGGGGGGCGACGGGGACGGAAGCGAGTTCGCCCAAGGCCGCGCGGACGTTGGCAATGGCGGCGCGGGAGGAGTACGTGGCGCTTGCGACGGCATCGACTTGGAGGGAGAGCGCCTCTTCGACGGGCAGTTCGTCCCAAGAGTGCCAGAAGCCCGCTTCGTCGAGGAGGCCGAAAAACATCGGCGTTTCGTCGTTCGGGAGGACCGGCGAGACCTTCGCCACCCGTCCTTTCCGCTCTTCCACTTCGACGGGCACCGGTCCGCCGTAGCCGTCGACGGCGACCGCAAGCGCGGCGGAATTTGCGACCCGCGCGCCGTCCGGCGCGATGCGCACGGCGGGAGTCGGTTCCGTCCCGCCGGACCCGCGCGCGACGGGATGGTCCAACACCTTGCCATTGTGCGCCACCGCCGCCGCCGCGAGCATCAACAAACACGCCGCGAGGCGGAAGAGGCGGGCCAAAATGTCGTGCCGGAAATTCATTGTCTGCATCCTACCAAAGACGGTCCTCTTTCCGTAAGCGAAAAACGGCCTCCCCCGCCCTCTTCCGAAAGTGCGGCGGCAATGCCGTTCCCGGCGGGTTGCGCGGCGCGGGGCGGAGGATCCGTTTTCAGTTTTTTCCGGGGTCCGGGGAGCTTCCGGAAAGGAGCTTGGCGAGTTTGTCGAAGGTGACGGGTTTGAAGAGGATGGCGTCGAAGCCGATTTCCCCGGCCTTGTCCTGCATTTCCACGTCCGCCGTCACGATGGCGACGCGCAGTTTCGCCAGTTTCGGGTTTTCCCGTATGGCTTTCAGCAGGCCTGCGCCGTCCAGGTTCGGCATCCACATGTCGGTCAGGACGAGGTCGAAGGGTTCGGCGGACGGGGCGGAGAGGATGCCCAGGGCTTCGCTGCCGTCGGCGGCCATGGCGATGTCGTAGTCGCCCATGTGCTTCAGGTGCGCGGCGAGGACCATGAGGTTCATCTTCGCGTCGTCCACGAGGAGGATCCGGCGGACGGGACGGGCCGCGGGAAACGCGGGCGCTTCCGGTTTCGCGGCGGCGGACGGCGGCGGCTCCTCCGGCTCCGGCGCGAGCCGCACTCCGGGAATCTCCACGGTGAACACGGACCCGCATCCGAGTTGCGACGCCACCGAGAGCTTGCCGCCCATCGCGGCGGCGAGCTGCCTGCAGATGGCGAGCCCCAGCCCCGTCCCGCCGTTGCGCGCGCGCTTGCCCGCGCCGATGATCTGGACGTAGGCGGAACCGATGCGTTTCAGGTCCGCTTCGCCGATGCCGATGCCGGTATCCTCGATTTCGAGGCGGAACGTCCCGGCGTCCCCGCTCCCGTCCCGTTCGTACGCCGCGCGCACCTCCACGAACCCACGCGAGGTGAACTTGACGGCGTTGCCCACGATGTTGAAGACGATCTGCCGCAGGCGCTGCGGGTCGAGCATGAGCGGTGGCATCGCCCCGGCCTTGCACCGGAGTTCCACGTCCGGGTTGCTGCCGGTCACGCGGAAGGCGTCCACCACCGCCTGCAGGAGCCGCGGGCAGTCGGTCGGTTCGGGGACGATTTCCATCTTGCCGGATTCGAGCTTGGAGAGGTCGAGGACGTCGTTGATCAGGCCGAGGAGCGTCTTGCCGCTGACGAGGATGGAGTCGATGGCCTGCCTGCGCTCGGCTTCGCTTTCGAACCCGGCCTTGAGCAATTCGGAAAACCCGATGATGGCGTTGAGCGGCGTGCGGATGTCGTGGGAGACGGTGGAGAAGAAGTAGGATTTGGCCCGGGCCTTCTCGAGTTCGTGCTCGTGCTCGCGGCGGCGGAGGGCGGTGTAGAGGGCGAGCATGAGGGCGAAAGCCAGGACGGCGAGGGAGAACTGGACGAGATTGTCGCGCAGGATGGTGCGGTTGACGGCGTCGAGTTCGGCGCGGAGGGTGCCGTGCCAGTCGGGGACCTCTCCGCACCCGGAAACCCCGCCTGGATTTTCGTGGACGGCGGCGTGGTGGGACACGATCTCGCCGAAGGCCCGGCGGGTGGTCTCGCAGGTGGTTTCGCGGACCCAGAGGAAGGCCATGGCCAGGAGGACGGCGAGGAGGGAAATCCAGACGACGGTGGACTGGCCGAATCGCCGGTCGCGGCTGCGGAGGAACACGGCCAGGAAGCAGACGAGGCCGGCGACGCACCAGAAGGCGACGACGAGGTAGGAGTGCGTCGACATGAGGGTGGTCTTCGAAGTGAAGTTCGGCAAGATGAACAGCAGCGCCGCCGTGACGGAAATGGCGAGACCGGCGGCGCCCGTGGCGCAGGTGAGGCGGTCGCCCGACGCGCGGGCGGTCTTGAAGGCCGCGGCGGAAGTGTACGAATAGGCGATGGCGGCGCCGACGAGGCCGAGGTCGACGATGATGCCGAGCGCCTTGAACCCGAGGGCGATGACGGCGAGCGAAAGCGCCGCGATGGCGAACACCGCGTTGCGCGGCGCTCCGTCGGCGTTCTTGCGGGCGAGCCAGCCGGGAATCACGCGGTCTTCGGCCATCGCGGAGAGGAGGCGGCTGGCGGCGAGCGTGTTGCCGACGAGGTTGGTGAAGACGGAGGCGACGAGGGTTGCGGCGACGATGGCGGTGCCGAACGCGCCCAGCGAAGAGGCGGCGGCGGCGAAGGCGATGTCGTTGGGGCGGGAACCGAGATCGGCGATCGCGCCGGGCCAGCCGGAGGCGCCGCCTTCGGGGACGAGGACCGGGATGGCGGTGAGCAGGAAGTAGGCCAGGACGGACGTGCCCAGGGCCGCGGCCATGACGCCGAAAGTGCGGCGCTGCGGGAAACGGAATTCGGAGGAGAGGTTGGAGATGGACTCGAAGCCGACGAAAAGCCAGGGCGCCAGGGCGAGGATCCGGCAAACCTGCTGGAAGGGCGGGGAACCGTCGGGCGCGAAGGCCGGGGACAAGGAATGGAACCCTCCGGCGTGGTTGCGGACGGCGGCGGCGAAGCAGGCGGCGATCCCGGCGAGGAAGGCGAAGGCCATCAGGATCTGCACGGAGCGGGAGAGGCTGCTGCGGCAGCAGACCGCGGCGGCGGCGGAAATGGCGGCGACGGACAGGAGGATGTGGCCGAGGTAGATTTCGTGGCCGCCGACGGAGTAGTGGAAACCGAAGTCGAAGAAGCCGCCGAAGGCGTAGTGGGCGACCATGGCGAGAACGGTGGCGTCCATCCAGACGATGGCCATGTAGGTGAAGCAGAGGAACCAGGCGCAGATGAAGCCGTGGTCGGCGCCGAAGGCTTCCGTGGCGTAGGCGTAGACGCCGCCGGGGCCGGGATGGCGGTTGACCATGACGTGGTAGTTCCACGCGACGATGGCCATGCCGAGCGCGCCGACGAGGATGCCGATGGCGGTGCCGAGGGGACCGGCCATGGGCAGGAACTCGGTCCACGGCATGACGAAGGAGTCCCAGCCGACCGCGCAACCGAACGCCAGCGCCCATGTCGCGAGCATCGACAGGCGCCAGGCGGGCGGCGTCGCCCCCCGGGAATTCCCATTGTTCGGTTTGCACATCGTCGGATCTCTCCTGCGGTCCGCGCCGCCCCCGCCCGTCCCGGCGAAGGGCCGGCGGGATGCGACGCGTTCCTGAAACGTGCAGTATGGCCGCTTCCCGCCGCGCTGGCAACCCGGGATTTTCCCTTCCCCGTTGCCCGCGCATGGAAGAACGCTTTGCACCCGACGGGGAGGGACCGGCTCCGTCCGGGCCTGGATTCACCAATTCATCCTGTTTCCCCCTATTCCCGGCCGCGACGGAGTGCGGCCCTCCCCTGCAAAATCGGGACGGAATTTCAAAAACCGCTCTGGCCAGCGTTTCGGGGCCTTCAGCGGAGCGCGCTTCAGAAGCGGAGCGTCTGCCGGGAAGTCCCTTCGCGGAAGTTCACCTTGAGCTCCACGGTGCCGGACGACGGCTCGGGAAAGAGGTAGGTGGTGGAGATCGTCATCACGCCGTTGGTCGTGGTGCTCCGCACCGCGAAACCCGTGGATTTGCGGATCTCGCCGCCGTCCACGATTTCGACGGAAACGAGCGAAGGGGGATTGCCCTCCACTTTGACGCCGAACTTTTCTCCCGGAGAGAGCGATATCATTTCCGTTTCCGCCGTGGAATTGCCCTTCCAACTCCCGACCTCCGGCATCGGGTCGGACCCGGCGGAACCGCCGGGAAAGAGATCCCTTTGCCTTGTGGCCTCGAAGGTCAATCCGCCGACCTCCACGCTCGAGCCGGGCTCGACGGAGAGCGGCACGATTTCTTCCGACACGCCGCTGGAGCAGAGGACGTCTATCGAACCGTGCACGACCGGCACGACCCCCTTCGCAGCGCCCCCGGTCTTGATTTCGATGGCGAAGCCCCCCCACCTTCCGTCGGACGAAACACAGGGCTCCGGCATGCGCACGATGCGCCAAGCCGGCTCGCCGGACGCGGTCGTCGCGATATCCGTGCCGCCCGCCGTGGCCGTTTCGACTTCGAGCGAGTCTCCGTCGATTCCGGCAAGGCCGTCCGCTTTCACGACATACGAGAGGATGTAATCATTCCCCCACTGGTTCGGCCGGATGTCGTACGGCACGTCATCCGGCAGCGGCGCGTTGGCAATCACCTGCGCGAGTTTGATTCCGGGACCGCCAGCCGCGCATGCGTCCGGTCCGGCGGCGAATGCAAAGACGGCGGCAAGCAGGGCGATCGGAATGCGGATGCGGTTTTCCATGGCTATTCCTTTCGGCGAATCCGGGTGGCTTTCCGTTGGGAGGGGATCCGCCAATGGACCCCATTTTACAAACCGCATCCCTCCCGCCTCAACCCCAAACCCCCGCCGCCCCCGTGACGCACTCCGGGAAAAGCGCCCGGCGGCGCATTTATGCCGAAAATCCAAAGTTGAACTTGCAATTTTCGGCATTCCTGGCCATGATGCGGTCCGTCAACAAGGACGGGAGGTCCACGATGTTCGAACGGAAACTGGCAAAACAATTGAAAAAAGCGGCTTCGCAATATCCCTCGGTGACGCTGTTCGGGCCGCGCCAATCGGGCAAAACGACGCTCGCGAAGACGTGTTTCCCGGGGTACGCCTACGCGAATCTGGAACATCTGGGAACGCGCGAACTGGCCGCCACCGACCCCGACGCCTTTTTCCGCCGCTTCGCGCCGCCGGTCATCGTGGACGAAGTGCAGCGCGTCCCTTCCATCGTTTCGCAAATCCAGGTCCTGATCGACGAAGACCGGGATGCGGCCGGCCGGTTCATCCTGACGGGAAGCCACCAGACGAAACTGTCGGAAACGGTCTCGCAATCGCTGGCGGGCCGCACGTCCGTGCTGACCCTCTACCCGCCAAGCATCGCGGAACTGGGCGAAACGGTCCGGAAACTCCCGACCGACGAACTGCTTTTCCGGGGTTTCATGCCCGAAATCCACGCCAAGGGCCTCGATCCGCTCGACTGGTACCGCAACTACGTCCAGACCTATCTCGAACGCGACATCCGCCAGATGGTCAACGTGAAGGACCTCTCCCTGTTCGGGCGGTTCCTGGTGTTGCTGGCCGGTCGGGTCGGGCAGCTCGTCAACGCCTCGGCCCTCGCCGGGGAAGTCGGCGTGTCGGCGACGACCGTTTCGGGGTGGATTTCCATCCTGGAAGCGTCCTTCCTCGTGTACCGCCTCTGCCCGTGGCACTCGAACCGGGGCAAACGGCTGGTGAAATCCCCCAAGCTCTACTTCACGGAGCCGGGGCTGGCGGCGCACCTTCTGGGCATCGAGTCGCCGGAGCAGCTCCTGCGCGATCCCCTGCGCGGCGCCCTCTTCGAGAATCTCGCCGTCGCCGAAGCCCTCAAGCAGCGAGCCAACGCGGCCTTGCCGCCGGATCTCTGGTTCCTGCGCACGGCGGACGGTTTCGAAATCGACCTGCTCCGCTCGTCGGGCCGCACGCTCCGGCCGGTCGAAATCAAGTCGGCCGCCACGTGGCACGACTCGTTCGCGCGGAACGTGAGGGCGTTCGTGCGGGACACCCCCGGCGCCGGGTTCCCGGCCGTCGTCTACGACGGCGATGACTTGGATCTCTCCGACGGCACGGCCGTGCGGAACATCCGCTCGTTCGCCGGTTGATTCCCGCCCCCGCGCGGCGTTCCGCGCTTGATTTCCGCGCGGGTTCCGCTAAAACCCGCGGCGTTTCCCCGAAGAAAGGACCTCCATGGAACATTTCGCCAGCATCGAAGAAGCCCGGGACTATTTCGCCAACGACCGGTTCGCCACCGAAAACGGCATCACCCTCGACGAACTGGACGAGTTCCATGCCGTCACGGGCCTGACGCTCGGAAACCGCCACAAAAACGCCTTCGGCGGCGTCATGGGCGGCGCGATTTTCACGCTCGCCGATTTCGCCTTCGCCGCCCTCACCAACGGGCGCGGGCGGGTGACCGTCGCCCAGCAGGTCTCCGTCAACTACCTCGCCGCGCCGAAGGACGGCCGCCTCGTCGCCACGGCCCGCTACAAGAAGGACGGCCGCAGCTCCTGCGTCGTGAACGTGGACGTCGTCGACGGCACGGGCCGCGCCGTCGCGCAGTTCGTCGGCACCGGCTTCAAGCTGCAACCGAAGGCGGAAAAGCCATGACCTTCCGGGGAAAGGTCGCCGTCGTGACCGGCGGCGCGCAAGGCATCGGCAAATGTTGCGCCGAGCGTTTCAAACGCGAAGGCGCGATCGTCCACGTCATCGACATCCAAGAAGGCCCGTGGTTCGTCGGCGACCTCGCCGACAAGGCCGTCCTCGAACGCTTCGCTTCCGACGTGCTTGCCAAAAGCGGGCACGTCGACATCCTCGTCAACAACGCGATGCCGCTTTTCAAGGGCATCGACGAATGCACGTACGAAGAATTCGCCCTCGCGCTGGCGGTCGGCGTCGCCGCGCCGTTCTACCTCGCCAAGCTCTTCAAGGAACATTTCGCCCCGGGCGCCTCCATCGTCAACATTTCCTCGACGCGCGACCGGATGAGCCAGCCGCAGTCGGAAAGCTACACGGCGGCCAAGGGCGGCATCGCCGCCCTCACCCACGCGCTCGCCGCCAGTTTCGCCGGGCGCGTCCGCGTCAACTCCATTTCGCCCGGATGGATCGACACGGCGGGGCGGGAATGGTCCGGCCCCGACGCCGCGCAACACTTCGCCGGACGCGTCGGGCGGCCGGACGACATCGCGGAGATGGTCCTGTTCCTCGCGTCGGACAAGGCGGGCTTCATCACCGGCGAAAACATCTGCATCGACGGCGGCATGACCCGCAACATGATCTACCACAATGACTTCGGCTGGACCCTCGCCCGGTAACCCGCCCTCCCCCCTCCCCTCCCGGCGGACGGGAACGGGAGGCGCGCTCGGGTTCGTCTCCCTCCGCGAAGCGCCCGGACGCAGGGCCGCGGCGGCGGCATGGTTCCACGAAAAGTGGGGTGTGCCGGAAGCGGCGTATCTCGCCTGCATGGACGACTATCTGGCCGGGAAGACGGAACACGGGTGGTATTTGTGCCTCGACGGGGAAACAATCGTTGGCGGCCTCGGCGTGATCGAAAACGACTTCCACGAGCGGAAGGACCTGTCCCCCAACACCTGCGCGGTGCACACGGAGGAAAGCCACCGAAGACGCGGCATCGCGGGGCGCCTCCTTGATTTTGCCGTGGAGGATTTGCGGCGGCACGGCATTTCACCCGTCTACCTCCTCACCGACCACACCGGCTTTTACGAGCGCCATGGCTGGGAATTCTTCTGCCTTGCCAAGGCCGACGGCGAAACGGTCCCTTCCCGGATGTACATCCACCGATAACCGCAAGTAAAAGAGAAGAAAGAAAACTTGCGGACACGCGGCAAAAGCCTCGCGGTTCTCTTTTGGAACAGTGCGCGGCTGGAAGCCGCTCCCAACGGTCAAACCGTCAAACGATCAACCGGTCAAACGCAAAATTTCTTGCCACGGGGGCGGAAAAGGGGCTTTCTCGCGTACGCCATGGAAAGCGCCCGCAAAAAAGGAAAGCCCGCCGCCATCGAAGTCCGCGGCGCGTGGAAGAACAACCTGAAGAACCTCGACGTGGACATCCCCCTCGGGAAAATCGCCGCCGTCGCCGGGGTTTCCGGCTCCGGCAAGTCCTCCCTCGCCCTCGGCGTGGTCTATGCGGAGGGTTCGCGGCGGTATCTCGAGTCGCTCTCCACCTACACCCGCCGCCGCATGACCCAGGCCGCCCGCGCCGACGTGGAGGATGTTCTCCACGTCCCCGCCGCCCTCGCCCTCCACCAGCGGCCCGGCGTCCCCGGCATCCGCTCGACCTTCGGCACTTCGACGGAGCTTTTGAACTCGCTCCGCCTCATGTACTCGCGTCTCGCCTCGCACCGCTGCCCCAACGGCCACCATCTCCCGCCGACGCTTGACGTGGCCGCGGAGAAAGAACTCGTCTGCCCGGAATGCGGGGAAAAATTCTTCGCCCCCGGCGCGGAGGAACTCGCGTTCAATTCGCAGGGCGCCTGCCCGCGCTGCGACGGGACCGGCGTCGTCCGCGAGGTGGACATGGCGAGCCTCGTCCCCGACGAGTCTCTCACCATCGACGAAGGTGCGGTCGCCCCGTGGCAGTCGCTCATGTGGTCGCTCATGAAGGACATGGCCCGCGACATGGGCGTGCGCACGGACGTCCCGTGGAAAAATCTCACAAAGCGCGAAAAGGACATCGTCCTCCACGCGCCGCCGGAAAAGCACCACATGGTCTACCAGATGAAGACCGGCGAATCGGGCGAGATGGATTTCACGTTCTTCAACGCCGTGTACACGGTCGAAAACGCGCTCAAAAACGTCAAAGACGAGAAGGGCATGAAGCGCGTCGCGAAGTTCCTGAAGGAAGGCCCCTGCCCGGACTGCGGCGGCACGCGGCTTTCGGAGCGCGCCCGCGCGCCGCTCCTCCGCGGGATTTCGCTCGACCAAGCCTCGCGGATGACGCTTTCGGAAGCGGTTGATTGGGTGCAGGGCGTTCCGGCGACGCTCCCCCGGCCGATGCGCCCGATGGCGGAGCGCATCGCGGAATCCTTCCTTGACACCGCGCGGCGGCTGGTCGATCTCGGCCTTTCGTATCTCGCGCTCGACCGCGCCGCTTCGACGCTTTCGACCGGCGAACGCCAGCGCATGCAACTCGCCCGCGCCGTCCGGAACCGCACGACGGGCGTGCTGTATGTCCTCGACGAGCCTTCCATCGGCCTCCACCCCGCGAATCTGGAAGGCTTGTGCGGCGTGATGGACGACCTCGTGGCCGACGGCAATTCGGTGCTCCTCGTGGACCACGACCCGCAGGTGCTGCGCCACGCCGACTGGATCATTGAGCTCGGCCCCGGCGCGGGTGCGGACGGCGGGCGGCTTGTGGCCGAAGGGACGCCGCGCGACCTTGCACGGAATCCGGCCTCCCTCATCGGCCCGTTCCTGGGAGGGACGCGCTTGTCGCGTCCGCCGGAATTCGGGCGCGCCAAACACGTTCCCGAAATCCGTCTTGCGACCGGCGCCATCCACACCGTCCGGCCGCTGGAAGTCGCGTTTCCCAAAGGAAAGCTCTCCGTCGTGACCGGCGTCTCCGGCTCCGGCAAAACGACGCTGGTGCTTGAAAGCCTCGTCCCCGCGCTCGCCGCAAGCATCGAAGGGCGCAAACTCCCTGCGCACGTCCGCTCCGTCTCCGCGCCGGGCATCGAGCGCGTCCAGCTCATCGACGCGACCCCCATCGGCATCAACATCCGCTCGACCGTCGCGACCTACGCGAACGTCCACGACGAACTGCGCAAGGCGTTCGCCCGCACGCCCGACGCGAAGGCGCGGCACCTCAAGGCGGGCGATTTTTCGTACAACACCGGGTCCCTCCGCTGCCCGACCTGCGACGGAACCGGCGAAATCAGCCTCGACGTGCAATTCCTCCCGGATGTGGACATCCCGTGCCCCGACTGCCGCGGCTCGCGCTACGCGAAGGCCGCGTACGCCGTCAAGCGCGGCGGAACGTCCCTGCCGGAATGGATGGCGGCGAGCGTGGACGAGGCGCTCGCGCTTTGCGCCGATCTGCCGCTCGTCCGCTCGCGGTTGCAGACGTTGCACGCCTTGGGGCTTGGGTACTTGACACTCGGGGAAGAAACCCCGGGGCTTTCCGGCGGCGAGGCGCAGCGCTTGAAGCTCGCGAGCGAAATGGGCCGCTCGCAGGGGGACACGCTCTTCGTCTTCGACGAGCCGACGATCGGTTTGCACCCGCTCGACGTGGAAACGCTGATGGCGGTGTTCCGGCACCTGATCGCGAAAGGCGCGACGGTGGTGGTGATCGAGCACGACACGGACGTCATCCGCGCCGCGGACTGGGTCGTGGACATGGGCCCGGGCGGCGGAAAGGACGGCGGCCGCATCGTCGCGGCGGGCACCCCCGCCGAAATCGCCGCCTGCCCCGCCAGCCTCACCGGCCGCTACCTCTGAACGGCGCTCCGCGCGCGATTTTGCCAAGGCTTGGCAAAAACCGCGCAAATTTGCCAAACGTTGGCAAATTTCCCCGCGGGCCGGAAAAACGTCAGGAGGCCGCCGCGGGAAGGACCTTGGCGAACTTGGGCCGCCAGGAAGTCCAGTCGGCGAGGATGCGGCGGGCTTTTGGCGAACCGGTGCGGGCGGCGTGTTCGCGGAGGAGCGAAAGGAGGGCGGCTTCGTCCGGGGAATCCGCTTCGACGGGGAAGAGGTCGACGGAGGCGAGGTTGCAGTTCAGGTCGAGGTCGGCGGCCTCGTCGAGGACGTAGGCAACGCCGCCCGTCATGCCGGCGGCGAAGTTGACGCCGACGGGGCCGAGGACGACGGCCGTTCCGCCCGTCATGTATTCGCAGCCGTGGTCGCCGACGCCTTCGGCGACGAGCGTCGCGCCGGAGTTGCGGATGCCGAAGCGTTCGCCCGCGAGGCCGCCGACGAACACCGCGCCCGAAGTCGCGCCGTAGGCGAGGACGTTCCCGGCGATGGCGTTTTCCTCGGGGGCCCCGGCGAATCCGGGCGGCGGGGCGATGGAAACCACGCCGCCGGACAGCGATTTGGCGACGTAGTCGTTCGCTTCGCCGCGGAGGTCGAACGCGACGCCCTTGGCGAGGAACGCGCCGAAGGACTGCCCGGCGACGCCGACGAAGGAGACGGTGACGGTGCCGTCGGGGAGGCCCTCCGCGCCGAAGCGCGCGGCGATTTCGCCGGAGAGCCCGGCGCCGACGGAGCGGTCGGCGTTGCGGATGGCGCGGGAAATGCGGACGGGCGCGGGCAGCGAGGGCAGGATGGCGGGGACGAGTTCGCGGCGGTCGTAGTCGTCGGGCCGCCAGTCGGTCCCGGGAGCCACGTTGCCGCGCTCGTTGGCGCCGCCGTGCGCGAGGAGGGCGGCGAAGTCGAACGCGCCGTCCTTCGCGGCGAGGAGGTCGGCGCGGCCGCGCGCTTCGGCGAGGGAGCGGAGCCCGAGGGAGGCGAGGATTTCGCGCACTTCTTCGGCGAGGAAACGGAAGTAGCGCTGGAGGTGCTCCGGGCGCCCGGCGAAGCAGGCGCGGAGTTCCGGGCGCTGCGTCGCGATGCCGACGGGACAGCGGTCGAGGTTGCAGTTGCGGCACTGGACGCAGCCGAGCGAGACGAGCATGGAGGTGCCGAAGGCGAATTCGTCCGCGCCGAGCATGGCGGCGATCACGATGTCGCGGCCCGTCCGGAGCTGGCCGTCCACCTGGAGCTTCACGCGGTGGCGGAGGTCGTTCTTGAGGAGCGTCTGGTGCGCTTCGGCGAGGCCCGGCTCCCAGGGCAGCCCGGCGTGCTTGACGGAGGAGAGCGGCGCGGCGCCGGTTCCGCCGTCGAAGCCGGAGACGACCACCACGTCGGCGTGGGCCTTGGCGACGCCCGCGGCGATGGTGCCGACGCCTGCTTCCGAGACGAGCTTGACGGAGACGCGCGCGTCCGGGTTGGCGCACTTGAGGTCGTGGACGAGCTGGGCGAGGTCCTCGATGGAATAGATGTCGTGGTGCGGCGGCGGCGAGATGAGGGTGGTGCCGGGCTTGGCGTGGCGGAGGCGGGCGACGAAGGCGTCGACCTTGTGCGCGGGAAGCTGGCCGCCCTCGCCGGGCTTGGCGCCCTGGGCGAGCTTGATCTGGAGGTCGCGGGCGGAGCGCAGGTAGCCGATCGTGACGCCGAAGCGCCCGGAGGCGACCTGCTTGATGGCGCTGTTCTTCGCCGTGCCGAAGCGCGCGGGGTCCTCGCCGCCCTCGCCGGAGTTGGACATGGTGCCGAGGCCGTTGAGCGCGAGGGCGATCGTTTCGTGGGCTTCCGGGGAAAGCGAGCCGAGCGACATCGCGCCGCCGACGAAATGCTTCGCGACGGACTCGACGGATTCGACTTCGCCAACGGGCACGGGAGCGGCCTCCCGGAAGGCGAGGCGCGAGCGCAGGGTGACGCCGCTGGCGCCGTCGACGGAATCGGTGTAGCGCTTGAAGAGGGCGTCGTCGTCCCGCCGCACGGCCTCGCGGAAATCGGCGAGGCGCTGCGCCGTCCAGAGGTGTTCCTCGCCGCCCTTGCGGAAGCCGTATTCGCCGCCGGGCGGGCACGCGGCGGGCAGCCGCGCCTCGCCTTCCTGGATGCGGCGCTCGATGTCCTCCAGCTCCAGCCCGCCGACGGGCGAGACGACGCCGGAGAAGTATTCCGCCACGAGTTCCGGGCCGAGCCCGACCGCCTCGAAGATGCGCGCGGATCGGTAGGAGCGGAGGGTGGAGATGCCCATCTTCGACATGATCTTCAGGAGGCCCTTGCACACCGCCGTGACGTAGTTGGCGGCGGCGGCCACGGGGTCGTCCGCGCCGATGCCGGAAACGGTCGCGAGCGCGAGCCACGGGTTCACGGCGGTCGCGCCGAAGCCGAGCAGCACCGCGAAGTGGTGCACTTCGCGCACCTCGCCGGATTCGACCACGACGCCGACGGACGGCCGCACCCCGGCCCCGGACAGCGCCTTGTTGACGGCCGCGACCGCCAGCAGGGACGGGATGCGGCATTGCCCGGCCGCGGTTTCCCGGTCGGACAGCACGAGGATCTTCGCGCCGCCGCGGACGGCCCGCAGCGCCTCGTCCGCGAGATGGCCGAGCGCGGCGCGGAGGCCCTCGCCGCCGAAGGCCATCGGCAGGGTCCGGGCGGGGAACTCCGCGATGTTGCGCATGCGCTTGAGCTCGTCGTCGGTCAGCACGGGCCGCGTCATCTTGACGAGGCGGGCGTGTTCCGGCGTTTCGGCGAGGATGTTCCCGCGGTTGCCGATGTAGGTCATGATGGACATGACGAGTTCCTCGCGGATCGGGTCGATGGGCGGGTTCGTGACCTGCGCGAAGAGCTGGTGGAAGTAGTCGAACAGGATGCGCGGCTTGCGCGACAGGCACGCGAGCGCGGCGTCGTTGCCCATGGCGCCGACCGGCTCGTGCCCGGTTGCGGCCATCGGGCGGAGGATGCGTTCGATGTCTTCCAGAGTCCAGCCGAAGCGGCGCTGCGCGTCGGCGAGGGCGTCGGCGCCGCAGCCGCGCGACGGCACGATTTCGGTGAACAGCCCCGTGACGGGGATGTGGTTGCGCTCGACCCAGCGGCGGTAGGGGCGGCGCCGGGCGTAGAAGGTCTTGAGCTCGGCGTCTTCCAGCAGGCGGCGGTTCGCGAGGTCGAGCCAGAGGATCGTGCCGGGCTTGAGGCGGCCGCGGCGCGCGACGGATTCCGGCGGGATGTCGAGCACGCCCGTTTCGGAGGCGAGGACGAAGAGCCCGTCCTTCGAGAGCGTCCAGCGGGCGGGCCGCAGCCCGTTGCGGTCGAGCGCGGCGCCGACGCCGGTTCCGTCGGTGAAGGCGATGGCGGCGGGACCGTCCCACGGCTCCATGAGCGCCGAATGGTATTCGCAGAACGCCCGCACGTCGCGCCCCATGCGGTAGTTCGCGCCCCAGGCCTGCGGGACGAGCATCATCATCGCGTGCGGCGCGTCGCGGCCCGCGGCGACCAGCAGCTCGAAGACGTTGTCGAGCGAGGCGGAGTCCGACTGCCCCGGGCGCACGACCGGGAGGAGCTTGGCGATGTCGGCGCCGAACAGCGGCGAGGCGAGCGACGGCTCGCGCGCGGCCAGCGCGGCGAGATTCCCCTTGAGCGCGTTGATTTCGCCGTTGTGCGCGACGGCGCGGAACGGGTGCGCCAGCTCCCACGAGGGGAACGTGTTGGTCGAGTAGCGCTGGTGGACGATGGCGAAGGGCGAAACGAAATCCGGGGCGGAGAGGTCGGGGTAGAACTTTTCGATCTGCGTCGCCAGGAGCAGCCCCTTGTAGACGACGGTGCGCGCCGAGCAGGAGCAGACGTAGGTGCCGCGCACCGCCTTTTCGATCTGCCGCCGCACGACGTACAGCCGCCGCTCGAACGCCGCCTCCCCCGCGTCCCCCGCCGTCCCGCCGCCGATGAACAGCTGCCGGATCCGCGGCATCGCGGCGCGCGCGTCGCGGCCGATGGCCGACGGATCGGTCGGCACCTCGCGCCACGCCAGCACTTCGCAGCCCTCGCCCCGGACGGCCGCTTCGACGGCGCCCTCCTCCCCCGCCCCGCCGAATAGCATCGCGATGCCGACCGGCCCGGTTCCCGCCCGGTACGCCTCCGGCACGGCCTTTGCGAAGAACCCGCGCGGAATCTTCAGCAGCAGCCCCGCGCCGTCGCCCGTTTCCGGGTCGTTGCCGGTCGCGCCCCGGTGCATGAGGCGCTTGAGGACCGTGAGGCCCGCCTCGACGATGCCGTGCCCCGCCGCGCCGGAAAGGTTCGCGACCAGGCCGACGCCGCAGGCGTCGTGTTCGTAGGAGGGAGAGTAAAGGGTAGTTTTCATGGGAGTTCAGAGGTTGGAAATCCGGACCGGAAATCGGACTTGATTTCGGTCCTTGTTCGAGTTTGAATCACGGATGTCGGCATCAAAGGAGACAAAACCATGAACACGGCGGCGGCAACGGAAATCAAAAGGAAAGGCATCGGCGTGCTGGACAAGGCGCTCGAGGAAGGCCCGGTGTGGATCATCAAGAAAAACTGCCCGGCCTATGTCGTGTTGACGTGCGACGCCTACCGGAAGATGGAGGAGGCGGCCACGGTGGCCCGGGTGGAGGCGTCGGAGGAGGACCTCCGCGCGGGGCGCGTCATGTCGGGAACGGCGGACGCATTGATGGCCGCGCTGGCCGGGGAGTGAGCCGTGGCGGAACTCTACCGGCTCGTTTGGACGGAAACGTTCCAGCGGACGGCCAAGAAGTGGTTGCGGGCGCGTCCGTGGATGCGGGCGGTGCTGTCGGAGGTCTTGCACGCGCTGGAGCGCAATCCCGACGACCCGTCGCTGCGGTTGCACCCGTTGCACGGCGCGCTGGAGGGCAAGCAGGCCGTGCGGCTGAGCTACTCGGACCGCATCGTGCTGCGGGTCGAGCGGCGCGAGCGGGACATCGTGTTGCTGGACATCGGGGGACATGACGACGTGTACCGCTGAAGGGCCTTTCACAGGGGAATCGCCTTTCCCGAAGCGATGGCGCGCACGACGAGCGAAGCGCCGGAGGCGCAGTCGCCAACGCAGTAGATGTTGCGCGCGGGGTCTGGCACCAGCGCCGTCCGCGGGGTCAGCGACAGGCCGAGCTGCGCGACGAGCGGCGTGTCCGCCGGGACGCCCGTGAAGCCCATCGCGAACAGGACGAGATCCGCGTCGATGGTTTCTTTCGTGTCTGGGACGGAGTGGAATTTCGCCGGCCGCCCTTCGGGCGTGAACTCCCACTCGACGGTTTCGACCTCGACGCCGCGGACGGCTCCCTCTTCGCCAAGGAACCGAAGCGAGTTGAGGTTCCACCGCCGCTCGCACCCTTCTTCGTGGCTGGAGCTCGTGCGGAGCATCCACGGCCACTGCGGCCACGGCGTCGAAGGGGAACGCTCCTCCGGCGGCTTGGGCATGATTTCGATCTGCGCGACGGACGCGGCCCCTTGGCGGATGGCCGTCCCGACGCAGTCGCTCCCCGTGTCGCCGCCGCCGATCACCAGCACGTTCTTTCCCTTCGCGTCGACCGGCGGCGCGGAAATTTCGCCCGTCAAAAAGCGGTTCTGCCCTTCGAGGAGGTCGAGCGCCAGGTGGATGCCCGCGAGCTCCCGCCCCGGAATCGCTAGGTCGCGCGCGGCGGGCGTCCCGATGGCGACCACCACCGCGTCGTTCCGCCGCGCCAGCCAGTCCGCTGAAAGGTCCCGGCCGACTTCCACGCCCGTCACGAAACGGATTCCCTCCGCCTCCAGCAACCCGCGCCGGCGGTCGATGGCCGACTTGGCGAGCTTGAAGCACGGAATCCCGTAGCGCAGGAGACCGCCGACGTCCGCCCGCTTTTCGTAGACCGTCACCGCCCATCCCCGCCGCCGCAGCGTGACCGCCGCGGAAAGCCCCGCCGGACCCGCGCCCACCACCGCGGCGCTCCGCCCGTTCTCCTTCTCCGGCGGGCGCGGCACCACCCAACCTTCCGCGAACGCCGTGTCGACGATGCGCTTCTCGCTCTGCCGCACCGACACCGCGTCCGCGTCCAGCCCGTGGACGCACGACGCCTCGCAAAGCGCGGGGCAGACCCGCGACGTGAACTCCGGAAAGTCCGAATTCGCCGACAGCAGCTCCCACGCCCGCCGCCAGTCCCCCTGCGCCACCGCGCGGTTCTGGTCGGGAACGTAGTTCCCCAGGGGGCAACCCCACGCATGGCAGAAGGGCTGGCCGCAGTCCATGCAGCGCTCCGTGCGTTCCCGCAGCTCCCCGGCGGAAAGCATGCGTTCGACTTCGTCCCAGTCGCGGATTCGTTCCTCCACCGGGCGGTACTTCCCGTGGCCTTGCGGGGCGGGCGTTTTGCTTGGCTCTTGTTCGTTCATGGCAAATTGAAAAAAGATTTTTGTTTTGAACAAGCATTTTCCGTGCCAAATCCCCTGAATTATCGCAAAAAAGCCTTTCCTCGCGCGTGATTTTACATTTTTTTGCGTATTTTTCCGTCAGAATGCGACAAAAAATGTAAAAATATCACCCCGGCGCAATCCTCTTCCATTGTTTTACATTTTCTGTTGCCGCGATTTCGCACCGCCAATCCCCCGCGCGACAGAATCCCCGGCACCCTTCCTTCGCCCGCCGGATGCCGGAGCGAAACGCCGGATCACGGCGCGGTGAGGGCGGCGACTTCGCGGAAGCGGGACAGGATGGCGGCCATGCGGGACTCGGGGGACGGTTCGGTTTGGACGAATCCCTCGACGGCTGCTTCTAGGTCGGGCGCGGCGAGGAAGTGCGCGAAGCGTCCTGCGAGATGGCGCCGCAGGTCTTCCGGCGCGGCCCGGATTTCCCCGACGAGTTCCGGCCGGCCGTCGAAAAGGCAGATCACGTCCTCGAAATCGTGGCTCGTGATCATGTCGCTGCGGCCGCGGCCCTCGAACGCCTCGAGCTTGAGCGCGACGAAATGCGGAGCCGCGACAACCCGCACGGAACGGCCGCCGGCGGGGACGGACCGTGCGGAGGCGAGCGCCTCGCGGAACCACCGCGATTCCCAGCCGAGGACGGAGCGGTGGATCGGGAGGATGTCGACGGCGATGCCTTCGTACCGCCAGCGGCAGATTGGCGCACCGGAGGTCGTGTCGTGGCGGAACCCGCGTTCGGAGAGGGGGCGCTCGAGCCGCTGGTAGTCGCGTCGCGTGTGCGTGTCCGTGAGAACGTCCACGTCCATCGTCACGCGGACCGCGGAAGCGGACGGGTCGGTGACGAGCAGCGAAAGGACGCCGCCGCCGATGAAAGCGTAGTCGACCGGAAACGGGCGCAGGGCGGTGTCGAGCCGCGCAATCTGTTCGGCGGAAGTCACAGCGCGGCCTCCAGTCGCTCCCGTGCCCAGGCGCGCTCGCGGAGACGGCCGCCGCGGGCGAGGTCGAAGAGGGCGAGGCGGTCGTAGAGCGCGCGGTCGGCGCGCGCGGCCCGCGGGGCGGTCGGGTAGAGCGGCGCATAGGCCGGGCCTACCGCGTCGCCGTCCGGCACCGCCCAGACCGGCACGGGACCGTCGACCGCGAAGACCCCCTGCGCGACCGGCGCCCCCCACGCGGTGGGAAGCCCGCGGACGGACCCGCCCGACGGACGGAACGGGAACACGTAGCGCAGCCCCGAGAAGAGGAACTCCATCACGTTGCGGCGGATCGGAGCGCGCGCGGCGTCCACCAGGCCGCAGTCGCGCAGGCGGCGCACGGCAGCGTGGGTCTCCGAGGCGCTGAGCGCGAGGGCGCGGCCCAGCTCCAGGAAGCCGAGCGAACGGGCCCGGGAATCGAAGAGTTTCGCGAGAACGACGAGGTCTTGTCCTTTCATGGCACGGCATCCTATTCGCAATTTGCGAATGGTTCAACGCAAACCTTCGCCCGGACGGGACGAACGCGATCCCGACCGGCGCGGCGGCGGCCAAGGGCGGCGGGCCTCAGGCGTCCGCGGCGCGGACACGGATGCCGAGGCGTTTGAGGCGGTAGTTCATCATGCGGGGGGAGACGCCGAGTTCGCGGCCGGCGGCGGAACGGTTCCCGGAATGGCGGCGGAGGGCCGCTTCGAGGATGCGGCGTTCGAGCGCGTCGAGCTGCTCGGCGAGGGTCCGGGGCGCGTCGGGGCGGAAGGGGTCTTCGGCGAATTCCGGCCCCTGGATGGCGGGCGGGAGATTGTAGGTGCGGATGCAGCCGTCCTGCGCGGTGAGGACGGCGCGCTCGACGCAATTCTCCAGCTCGCGCACGTTGCCGGGCCAGGCGTAGGCGAGCATCGCGTCGAGCGCCGGAGGGGAGAAGGAGAGGTCCTTCTTCCCGTACTTGAGGCATGCCTTTTCGAGGAAATGCCGCGCGAGCAGCACCACGTCGCCGCCGCGCCGCGCCAGGTCGGGCAGCACGATCGGGAAAATCGCCAGCCGGTAGTAGAGGTCCTCGCGGAAGCGCCCCTTCGCCATCATCTCCTCCAGGTTGCGGCTGGTGGCGGCGATGAAGCGCACGTCGCTGCTCCGCTCCTCGTTGGAGCCGACGCGCGAAAAGGTGCGTTCCTGCAGGAAGCGCAGGAGCTTGACCTGAACCGGCACCGACAGGTCGCCGATTTCGTCGAGAAAAAGCGTACCGCCGTTCGCCGCCTCGGCGCGGCCGATGCGCCGCTCGCGGGCGTCGGTGAACGCGCCGCGTTCGTGGCCGAAAAGTTCCGATTCCACGAGCGATTCCGGAAGCGCCGCGCAGTTCAGGACCACGAACGGCATGTTTTTCCGGCCGGACAGCGCCTGGATGGCGCGCGCGACGAGTTCCTTGCCCGTGCCGCTCGCGCCGCGCACGAGGACCGTCGCATCCGTCGGCGCGACCTGGCGGATCTGCGCGTAGACCTCGCGCATCTCCGGGCACTCGCCGATGAGCCGCCCGGGACTTTCGGAAAGGAGGCTGCGCAACTTGCGGTTTTCCTCGACGAGCGCTTCGCGCTCCGCCCGCTGCTCGCGGTAGGCGCTCGCCGCGTCGCCGACGACGTTCGCGACGATGCCCAGCAACTCGACCGCCTCGTCCAGCGGCCGGTCCCCTTCCCGGATTTCCCGGTCCGCCGAAAGCGTCCCGACGATCTGCCCGCCGTGGACCAGCGGGACGCAGACGAACGACACCGCGTCGCCCTTCCCGCGCGCCTTCGTGCGGTTGAGGAAGCGCGGGTCGTGGCGGACGTCCGGCACGACCACCGCGCGCCCCGTCTTCGCAACGAGGCCCGTCACGCCTTCGCCGATCCGGTAGCGCCCGAGCGCGCGTTCCTCGGCGTTGAGCGAGCGCGCCGAGGCCTCGATCCGAAGCTCGTCGCCCGCCAGCAGCGCGATGGTCCCGCGCACCATGCCGAGGTGCCGCTCGGTGATTTCAAGCACCTGCCCGAGAAGCTTCCCGACGTTGCGCTCGCGCGCGACAGCAGTTGAAATGTCGTGCAACAGGGGGACGGCGATGGATTCGTTGGCGTTCATGGGGCGCGGACTCTACCCTTTCCCTCCCCCAGCCTCAAGCTCCATCCGTACGAAAAACGGAAAAATTGAACAAAAAATGGAAAAATCGTCCTTGCGATTTACGTTTCTTGTCGTTCTCCGACCTCGAAAATAACTTTTCAGGTGCCTCTCAACGCCTAGTTCCCGGACTTGGCACGCTTCTTGCTTGTAGCTGGAGGGCACAACGCCCCACCCCCATATACCTCCACAGGAGAACCAGAAACATGACCGAAGAAACGATGAAAGCAACCGGTTTCGGCGCCGACGTGTTCGGCGAAGAAGCCATCCGCACCTACCTGAGCAAGGAAACCGCGAAAAAGCTCCGCGCCACGATCCGCGAGGGCAAGCCGCTCGACCCCTCCATCGCCGACGAGGTCGCGCACGGCATCCGCCACTGGGCGATGGACCGCGGCGCCACCCACTACACCCACTGGTTCCTGCCCATGACCGGCGCCACCGCCGAAAAGCACGACGCCTTCCTCGAACTCAAGGACGGCGAACCCGTCATGCAGTTCTCCGGCAAGAACCTCATCGTCGGCGAGCCGGACGCCTCGTCGTTCCCCTCGGGCGGCATCCGCTCCACCTTCGAGGCCCGCGGCTACACCGCCTGGGACCCGACCAGCCCCGCGTTCATCAAGCGCCACTCCAACGGCGCCACGCTCTGCATCCCCACGGCCTTCTGCGCCTACACGGGCGAATCGCTCGACAAGAAGACGCCCCTCCTCCGCTCCATGCAGGCCCTCGACCGCTCGCTCAAGCGCCTGATGAAGCTCTTCGGCCGCGGCGAAGCCCACACCGGCTGCACGCTCGGCGCGGAGCAGGAATACTTCCTCGTGGACAAGAAGTTCTGGGAGAAGCGCCCCGACCTCGTCCTCTCCGGCCGCACCCTTTTCGGCGCCCCCTCCGCCAAGGGCCAGCAGCTCGAAGACCACTACTTCGGCACCATCCCCGACCGCGTCCTTTCCTTCATGAACGACGTCGAACGCGAACTCTGGCGCCTCGGCATCCCCGCCAAGACCCGCCACAACGAGGTCGCCCCCGCCCAGTTCGAGCTCGCGCCGCAGTTCGAGGAGCTGAACCTCGCCAGCGACCACAACATGCTCGTCATGGACGCCCTCCGCAACGTCGCCGAGAAGCACGGCTTCAAGTGCCTCCTCCACGAAAAGCCCTACGCGGGCGTGAACGGCTCCGGCAAGCACAACAACTGGGCCGTCGCCTACGGCGGCAAGAACCTGCTCGACCCCGGTTCCAACCCCGACGAAAACGCGGTCTTCCTCACGATGCTCTGCGCCATCATCGAGGCCGTCGACAAGCACGCCGACCTGCTCCGCGCCTCCGTCGCCGGCGCCGGAAACGACCACCGCCTCGGAGCCAACGAGGCCCCGCCCGCCGTCATCTCCATCTACGTCGGCGACCAGCTCGCCGAAGTCCTCGACCGCCTCGAAAAGGGCGGCGGCGCCAAGTCCGCCGGCGGCGCACCGATGCGCATCGGCGTGGACACCCTCCCCGCCATCCCCAAGGACGCCACCGACCGCAACCGCACCTCGCCCTTCGCCTTCACCGGCAACAAGTTCGAGTTCCGCGCCCCCGGTTCCAGCGTCTGCTGCTCCGGCCCGATGACGGTCCTCAACACCATCGTCGCCGAAGCCGTCGACCGCATCGCCGGCGAGCTGGAAGCCGCGGACGTCGCCGGAAAGGCCGGCCCCGGCGAGCACACCCCCGCCTTCCACGACGCCCTGCAGAAGATCCTCCAGGAATCCCTCAAGGCCCACAAGCGCGTCGTCTTCAACGGCAACGGCTACGAACCCGGCTGGCTCGAAGAAGCCGCCCGCCGCGGTCTCCCCAACGCCCCGGACACCAAGTCCGCCCTCGCCGCCCTCGCCAAGGAAGGGAACATCGCGCTCTTCGAGAAGTACGGCGTGATGACCAAGCGCGAACTCGCCAGCCGCCACGAGATCTTCCTCGAGGAATACGACAAGAAGGTCCGCATCGAAGGCGCCTGCGCCCGCGACATCGCCGCCGAAATGGTCTTCCCCGCCGTCCGCGCCGAATACCTCGAAACCCTCGAAGCCCTCGCCAAGGCGGACAAAGCCGGCATCTCCTCCGGCACCGGCGCCCTCCGCGGCAGCCTCGACGCCCTTGGCGGCGGCCTCGACGCCCTCCGTAGCGGCCTGGCAACCCTCGATGCTGCCCTCGCCGGCCCCGACCCCGTCCCCGTCCTCGACGCCATGCAGTCCCTGCGCGCCACCGTGGACGCCCTCGAACGGCAGGTCTCCGCCGCCCGCTGGCCCCTCCCGAAGTACCGCGACATGCTGTTCCTCTACTGAACCCCGCCCATCCGGGCATTGCATGCAGGGCGGCCTCCGGGCCGCCCTTTCCCCGAAAACCCCATGAAACTCATCATCGCCTACATCCAGCCCGAACGGCTCAACGCCGTCAAGCAGGCCCTCTTCGCCCGCGAAATCTACAAGATGTCCGTCACCAACGCCCTCGGCTGCGGCCAGCAGGGCGGCTACGTCCACATGTACCGCGGCGCGGTCGAAGAGGTTTCCCTCCTCAAGAAGATGCGCCTCGCCATCGGCGTCAACGACGACTTCGTCGAAAAGACCATCGACGCCATCGTCGAAGGTGCCCGCACCGGCGACATCGGCGACGGCAAGATTTTTGTCCTCCCCATGGACGAATGCGTCCGCATCCGCACCGGCGAACGCGGACCGATCGCCATCGGATAAAACCTAGATATCTAGATATCTAGAAACCTAGTCTCCAAAGCTCACCACCACAACACGCCCCTCCCATGAACCCCGAACTCGTGCAACACAACCTCGATGTCGTCTGGACCCTCGTCGCCGCCATCCTCGTCTTCATGATGCAGGCCGGCTTCGCCCTCGTCGAAACCGGTTTCACCCGCGCCAAGAACGCGGCGAACATCATGATGAAGAACCTCATGGACTTCGCCGCCGGCTCGCTCGCGTTCTACGTCCTCGGCGCCGCGCTCATGTTCGGCGCGTCCGCCGCCTCGGGCTGGTTCGGCTGGGGCGGCCTCGGGATGCCGGGCCTCGCCGAAGGCGAAGGCTCCTGGAACTGGACCTTCCTCTTCTTCCAGACGATGTTCGCCGCGACCGCCGCCACGATCGTCTCCGGCGCCGTTGCCGAACGCATCGAATTCAAGAGCTACCTCATCTACTCGGTCCTCGTCTCGGCCGTCGTCTATCCCGTCAGCGGCCACTGGATGTGGGGTTCCCTCGCGGGCGGGGACTCGCAGGGCTGGCTGGAAGCGCTCGGCTTCCACGACTTCGCCGGATCGGCCGTCGTCCACTCCGTCGGCGGCTGGATCGCCCTCGCGGGCGCGCTCGCCCTCGGCCCCCGCATCGGCAAGTACCGCCACGACGGCAAGGCCAACCCGATTCCCGGCCACAGCCTCGTCCTCGGCACGCTCGGCGTGTTCCTGCTGTGGATCGGCTGGTTCGGCTTCAACCCCGGCAGCTACACCGCGGGCGTCGCCTCCGTCGGCCGCGTCGCGATGACCACGAACCTCGCCGCCTGCGCGGGCACCGTCGCCGCGCTCGTCACGGCCTGGATCATCATGGGCAAGCCCGACCTGACCATGGCGCTCAACGGATCCCTCGCGGGCCTCGTCGCCATCACCGCCCCGTGCGACCTCGTCACAGCCAACGCCGCCATCGCCATCGGCCTCGTCGCCGGAATCATCGTCGTCCTCTCGGTCTTCGCCCTCGACCGCCTCCGCATCGACGACCCCGTCGGCGCCGTCTCCGTCCACTGCGTCAACGGCGTCTGGGGCACTCTCGCCGTCGGACTCTTCGCCGCGCCCGTCTCCGCGGGCTACGGCAACGACGCCCCCGGCCTCCTCTACGGCGGCGGCGCGCGCCTCCTCGGCGTCCAGGCCCTCGGCGCCTTCTGCACCGCCGTTTGGGCCTTCGCCTGCGGCGCCGCGATTTTCTTCGCCCTGAAGAAACTCGGCATCCTCCGCGTCTCCGCCAAGACCGAACTCAAGGGACTCGACCTTGTCGAACACGGCCAGGACGCCTATGCTTCCTTCCAGTTCTTCTCCAACACCTGACCCCTCCCCCGCCCCACCCACCAACCACCCCACCACCAACCCACCCAACTCTCAAACCACCTAACCACCTAACCACCAAACCATCTAACTATCACACTATCTAACTATCAAACCCCATCCCCCTCCCCCTCCCATGTCCAAATACGTTTTCATCACCGGCGGCGTCGTGAGTTCCCTTGGCAAGGGGGTGACCTCGGCGTCGCTCGCCCTGCTCCTGAAGAGCCGCGGCTATTCGGTCTTCATGCAGAAGCTCGACCCGTACCTCAACGTCGACCCCGGCACCATGTCGCCCTACCAGCACGGCGAAGTCTTTGTCACCGACGACGGCGCCGAAACCGACCTCGACCTCGGCCACTACGAACGCTTTGCCGGCGTCACCTGCACCAAGGCCAGCAACTACACCTCCGGCCGCATCTACTCCGCCGTCCTCGCCCGCGAACGCGCCGGCGGCTACCTCGGCGGCACCGTCCAGGTCGTCCCGCACGTCACCGACGAAATCAAATCCGCCATCCGCGCCGCGGGCGGCCACGGCGCCGACGTCGTCCTCTGCGAAATCGGCGGCGTCTCCGGCGACATCGAAAGCCTTCCCTTCCTCGAAGCCGCGCGCCAGTTCCGCTTCGAAGCCGGCCCCGGCAACGCCTGCTTCGTCCACCTCACCCTCGTCCCCTACCTCAAGGCCGCCGGCGAACTCAAGACCAAGCCCTCCCAGCACTCCGTCGGCCAGCTCCGCGCCATCGGCATCATCCCCGACGTCCTCGTCTGCCGCACCGAACGCCCCATCCCCCCCGAACACCTCGACAAGCTCGCCCTCTTCTGCAACGTCCGCCGCGAATGCGTGATCGAGGAAAAGGACGTCACCGAAAGCGTCTACGCCGTCCCCCGCGAACTCCGCGAACAGGGCCTCGACGCCCGCGTCCTCGAAATCCTCGGCCTCCCCGTCCGCCCCATCCGCCACACCTCCTGGGATGGCCTCGTCCGCCGCGCCACCAAGCCCCGCCGCGCCTGCCGCATCGCCCTCGTCGGCAAATACGTCGCCGTCCGCGACGCCTACAAATCCGTCCACGAAGCCCTCCAGCACGCCGGCATGGCCAGGGACGCGCACGTCGAAGTCGTCCCCATCGAAGCGGAAACCCTCGAAGGCCGCGGCCGCGCCGCCGCCGCCGCCCGCGACGCCCTCCGCGGCTACGGCGGAATCCTCGTCCCCGGCGGCTTCGGCGCCCGCGGCGTCGAAGGCAAGATCGCCGCCATCCGCTTCGCCCGCGAAAACGGCATCCCGTTCCTCGGCATCTGCCTCGGCATGCAGTGCGCCGTCGTCGAATTCGCCCGCCACGTCGCGGGATGGACCGGCGCCCATTCCACCGAATTCGACCCCGCCACCGCCCACCCCGTCGTCGACCTCATGCCCGGCCAGCGCGGCGCCGTCGGCACCGGCGGCACCATGCGCCTCGGCGCCTGCCCCTGCCTCCTCCGCAAGGGCTCCCTCGCCGCGGCGCTCTACGGCAAGCGGAAGATTTCCGAACGCCACCGGCACCGCTACGAATTCGCCGCGGGCACGGACATGCAGAAGGCCCTCGAAGCGGAAGGGCTCGTCCCCTCGGGCCTCTCGCCGGACGGCCGCCTCGTCGAGACCGTAGAAATCCCCGGCCACCCGTACTTCGTCGCCTGCCAGTTCCACCCCGAATTCAAGTCCCGCCCCACCGCCCCCCACCCCCTCTTCCTCGGCCTCGTCAGCGCCGCCCTCGCCCGCAAATCCCCCCGCTGACGCCCCCCGCCCCGTCCCTCCCCCGACCCACCCCCCACGGCATCGAACGGGCGGGAGGGGCAACGTCCCCGTTGCCCGCGCATGCCGGAACGGTTTTTGCACCCGACGGGGAGGGCCGGGCTCCGTCCGGGCCGCTGCCGCAGGCACATCACACGGCGGAATGGCCCGAACCGGAATGGCAGGGGCCGCACACCGGGCGGCCCGCCGTCCCCGCGGAACGCATCGGCGCGGATTGGGAGGGACCCGCTTGTCGGGGCCGCTCCCCTCCGCCCCTTTCCTCCCCCGTACCACCGTCCCCGGTGTCGAACGGACGGGAGGGGCAACGTCCTCGTTGCCCGCCGTTTTTCCAACAACGCTTGCCTCCTCACCGCCACGCCCCGGGCGGCCGCGTCCCTCACGTCCGCCGGATCATCTCGATTTTCCGCCAGCGGCCGGAACGGAAGCGCAATCCGTAACCGAGCCCCATGAAAACCACGTTGACCATCATCCAGAGCCACTGCGGCAGAAGCGCCCCGTCCCCGCACCAGCGGGCAAGCAGGAGTATCCCCGGCATCCACAACAGCCAGTTCGCCAGCACCGAAAACGCCAGCACGAACCGCGTGTCGCCCGCCCCCTTGAGCGCGCCGCTCAGCACGATGGTCATCGCGTCCACCATTCCCCATCCCGCCAGGATCGCGAGCAGCCAGCGCCCCTTCTCCATCAGCTCCTCCACGCCGAATTCCGCCCCGCCCCGCGCGAAAAGCCCGAGGTAGAACCGCGGGAAAAGCAGGAACGTGAGCGACAGCGCCCCCGCGTAGAACCACGCCATTTTCATCGCGTGCGACGCCGCCCGGACCGCCGACGCGGAATCGCGCGCCCCCTGGTACTGCCCGACCAGGATCTGCGCCGCGATGCCCATCCCCATCAGCGGCATGAACGCGATGTTGTTGACGCTGAACGCGATGTTGTTGACCGCGACGTCGCGCGCGGGAAGCCGCCCCACCACCACCAGGAACAGCGCGAACGACGCGATGTCCAGCACCGAATGCACCGCCCCCGGCACGCCGAACCGGCACAGGTCCGCCATCCCGCGCCGCCGCGGCCGCCATTCGGCGAGAATCCCGTAGTCGCGCCGGTTCCGCGCCCCCGCAAACCGCACGGCGAGCCACGCCGCGGCAAACGCGCCCGAAAGCACCGTCCCCCACGCCGCCCCCGCGATGCCCAGCCGCGGGAAGCCCCAATGCCCGAAGATCAGCGCGTAGTCCAGCACCACGTTGAGGCAGTTGCCCGCCACGTTCGCCCAGAGCGGCGTCACCGTGTCGCCGCGCCCGCTGAAAAAACCGGCCAGCGTGTGGCTGACGGCGAAGAGGCCGCCGGCCGCCACGAGAATCGCGTAGTACGACCGCTCCGCCGCGAGCATCGCCGGCTCGTGCCCCGCCAGCCCCAGGAGCCACCGCCCGGCGGGCACGAGAAGGAAGCAGATGGGCCACGTGGCAAGCCCCGTCCACACCCCCTGCCACGCCGCCCGGGCGCATTCGCGCGGCTTCCCCGCGCCGTGCCACTGGGCGACGAACGTGGCGGAATATCCCGCCAGCGACTGGAAGAACATCGTGAGCGTCAAAGCCAGCATCCCCGCGGGCAGGGCGGCGCGGAGCGCCACCTCGGAATGCCACGCGAGGAACAGCCGGTCGATGAACTGCATCACGGTGAACGACGCCGTGGACAGCACGATCGGAAAGGCCACCCGCCAGACTTCGCGGTAGCCGCCCGGTTGCGGAGCGCGCCGGTCCACCGCCTACCCCTCCCCTCCCGCTTCCGCCGCTTCGTCCCGCGCGCGCCGCGCGAGTTCGCGAATGGAGACGCCGTCGAGTTCCACGTCCGTGATGACGATTTTCCCCTTCCAAGCGCGGTACACCGCCACCGCTTCCGTTTCTTCCCCCCGCCCCGCGAAAATCCGGTCCGCCTGCGGCGCCAGCCGCTCGTCCATGAAAAGCTTGCCGGGAAACCGCACGCGCGACTCCCAAACGCCGGCCGGCTTGACCCACAGGCCCTCCCCGTCCGGATGCAGGGCAAGCCGCGCCACCCGGTGCGATGCCGGGCCGTCTTCCGCCGGTTCCAGCTTCGCCACGAGCTTGCGGAAGAACTGCCGCCGCGTTTTCCAATCCATTTCGTCAAGCGGCGTGTCCGGGTCGATGTCCCGGCACTCCAGCTCCGCCCTTACGCTGAGATACCGCCCGCGCAACGGCTCGCTCGGGTCGAACGCCCCGCAGGGAATGCGCACTTCTTCGCCTTTTTGCACCACGAGTTCGTAGCATGCGACCAGCCACCCCAGCGCCGCGAGTTGCACCGCGAGCGCCGCCGCCGCCCACCGAATCCACGCTTTCGTTTTCATTTCGCCGCCTCCCGTTTCCCGAGCCGCACCATCCAGAAATTGAGCGCCCACAGCGCCACGCCCGCGGCAATCAGCACCACGCCTTTCACGGTGAAGGGGACGTCGCTCCCGCAAAATTTGCCCAGCACCAGCCACGCGGCGAGAAGCGTCCCCGCGTTGAGCCGCCACAGGTTCCGCCGCCAGACGCCTTGCACGGCGAGAAACAGCGCGTAGGCCAGCGAAATGCAGTAGAACAGGAACACCAGCCCGTCCCCGTGGTGCCACGGCGCGACGGTCGGCACCGCCGCCCCGATGGCCACCAGCGTTCCCGCCACGCTCCACGCCTTGTGCCCCGTCCACCGTTCCAGCACCCCCGTTGCCAACGCCGCGCCGAAAAAGAGCGCCCAATGCCAGTCGTCACCGATGTGCCACGGCATCGCAAGCACCGCCACCAGCGGCAACCCGGCGGCCCAGGCCAAGCCCATCGCCCCGCGGCAGGAGGCCGTGAGCGCCCCCTCCCCGCGGCACCGCACCGCCCACGTCCACGCCGCTGCCGAAAGCGCGGGGATGCCGCCCAGCGCCCCCCATGCCAGCACCGCCGATTTTCCGCCTTCGTCGGCCTTGACGCACGCCCAGACGATGGCAAACACCGTCCAAACCACCGTCGCCACCCGCGCGCGCACGGCGAACAGCGCCGGATACGCCAAGACCGCGATGAAAAGGAGCAAACCCGCCACCGAGTCCCCCACCTGGTAGGTCTGCGCCACGATGGTCGCCCCCGCCGCCACCGCGGCGAACCAGAGCACCCCCATCGGCTCCATCACCGCCGCGGAAGTTTTTTCCTTCGCCGCGAAAAGGAGCGTCGCCCCGCCGCAGAGAACGACGGGCGCGAACGCGACCGCCGTCCGCGCCGCGCGGCCGAACGCGTCCCAGTTCGCGGCGACCAACGCAATCACGCCGAGCCCCACGAGGAACGCGCCGAAGACGCCCGCGAGGAGGATGCCCCACGAAAGCCGTCCCGGAGCCGCCGCATACCGCGCCTCCAGCCGTTCCGCCGTCGCCGCGTCCACGAGCCCTTCGGCCCGCCACGCGGCAATCTCGTTCTTGATCCAAGTCCGTTTGTCCATGCCTCGACTCCTTCGACCCGCCCATCCTGCCCGTCCCCCCTCCTTCTGTCAACCGCCCGCCGCCCCGCCTTTCCCCCGGGCCACCGTCCCCTGTGTCAAACGGACGGGAGGGGCAACGTCCTCGTTGCCCGCGGCATTGCGGAACGGGTGAAATCCGACGGGGAGGACTCGGCTCCGTCCGGGCCGTCGCTGGGGGTGTGGCTTTCAGGGGCACCGTCCCCGGTGCCCGCCGCCTTGCCAATCCCTCTGTTTCCCCCTGTGGCAGGGGCCGACCGCCGGGCGGCCCGTCAATGCAAAGCAGGGGGCGCAATGCAAAAAAACAATCCGCCCGCCGGACAGCTCCCTCCCCGTTCCTCTCCGCGAAGCGGCTTTCCTGCTTTTCTTGTAGATTCCCCTCCCCCGTTCGCGTCCATTTGCGTCCATTCGTGGTTTCTTTTCAATGTCCGCGAAGCGGAAAAGGGCGCGCGGTTTTCCGCGCGCCCTTGCGTTGTTCCGGCCTTCCGGCGGCCGTCACCGGCCCATGTGCCGGTCCGGCAGGCCCTCGTAAAGGTTCGTCGGCGTGTACGTCCACTCCCAGGCGTTGGTCTTGTCCGCTCCGTTGCAGGAGTGGATCAGGATCACATCGTTCGGCTTGATGGGCGTGCCGTACACGATCGGGTTGTTCTCTTTGACGT
>Ga0310786_10001268_pt1 | contig 40614 bp, 35 predicted proteins | sample AusTroGonzalo_MG_FD_203881 | JGI IMG/M metagenome (GOLD analysis project Ga0310786, IMG submission 203881) | Bovine rumen microbial communities from tropical cattle in Woodstock, Queensland, Australia - Gonzalo_03 (v2) (version 2) | ecosystem: Host-associated > Mammals > Digestive system >... | reverse complement strand
CTACGATCTGCGGAAGATACGGGCCATCATCTTCGATGTCGATGGTGTGCTGAGTCAAGAGACCATAGGGCTTTCCATAGAGGGCGAGCCGCTGCGCACCGTGAACATCAAGGACGGCTATGCCATACAGCTGGCACAGAAACTGGGCCTTCGCATTGTCATCCTGACGGGTGGCACCACCGAGAGCGTCAGGCTGCGCTACGAACGGTTGGGCGTGGAGGACATCTACATGGGCTGTGCCGTCAAGCTGACAACCTACGAACAGTTCTTGGAGAAGTATGGCCTGACCGACGAGGAAGTGATGTATATGGGCGACGACATACCCGACCTGCAGGTCATGCATAGGGTAGGGTGCCCCGTCTGTCCGAAGGATGCCTGCCCAGAGGTCATGGAGGCCAGCGTCTACATCAGTCACCGCATCGGCGGGCAAGGCTGCGGGCGTGACGTGATAGAGCAGACCCTTCGCGCGCAAGACAAATGGATGAGCGACGAGAAAGCTTTCGGGTGGTAAATAAAAGGAATAACGATGCTGGATAATCTACAGAAATACAACGTGATACTGGCCAGTAACTCGCCTCGTCGGAGGGAACTGTTGGCAGGACTGGGTATCGACTTTCAGGTGCGGGTGCTGCCCGATGTCGACGAGAGCTATCCCGATACGCTTCCTGTGCAAGAGGTGGCTGGATTTATAGCGGGCAAGAAAGCCCTGGCCTACGAGGCGGTCATGGGCGACGACGACTTGGTCATTACGGCCGACACGGTAGTGATAGTCGGCGACGAGGTGCTTGGCAAGCCTGCCGACGCTGAAGAGGCACGGAGCATGTTGTGGAAACTGAGTGGGCGCACCCACCAGGTGACTACGGGCGTTTGCCTGATGAGCCACCAGACGGAGCGCCGCTTCTCGGTGACGACGGGCGTCACGTTCAAGACATTCGAGGCAGGGGAAATCGACTATTACGTGGAGAAATACCGTCCGATGGACAAGGCAGGGGCATACGGCATCCAAGAGTGGATAGGCTATATTGGCTGTACGGGGCTGACAGGCAGCTATTTCAATGTCATGGGCTTGCCCGTCCAGCGCATCTACACCGAGCTGTGCGCTTTTCCTGCAAAATAGGTCGTAGAGAGGAAATTTCACACGATTCGTCGTTTTTTTCCATATTTATAACAAAAGTATGCGAATTTTTTTGTACCTTTGCAGTCGAATTCGATAAAACAAATTGTTATAACATTATAAAACTTTTATGAATTTCACTTTGTTAATTACCGTCTTGCTGACGGCATTTACATTGGTGGCGGCGGCTTACCTTGTGGCTAAGCTAATAGGTCCACGCTCATACGCAAAGGTGAAAGGCGAACCCTACGAGAGTGGCATTCCCACTCGGGGTACGTCGTGGATTCCGGTGAGTATAGGCTTCTACCTGTTCGCCATCTTGTTCCTCATGTTCGATGTGGAAACGGTGTTTCTGTATCCATGGGCGGTAGTGGTGAAGGACTTCGGAGCGATGGCGCTGCTTAGCATCGGGTTCTTCCTGTTAGTGTTGGTTTTGGGCTTGGCATACGCCTGGCGGAAAGGAGCGTTGGAATGGAAATAAAGCCGAAAATCAAGTCTATTCCCTACGACGAGTGGAACGACAACGAGTCGTTGGAGAAGATTATCGACGAGCTGCATGAGGGTGGCGTGAACGTCATTACCGGCTCGTTAGACAAGCTGATCAACTGGGGCCGTGCCAATTCGCTGTGGTCGCTGACGTTCGCTACCAGCTGCTGCGGCATCGAGTTCATGGCCTGCGGATGTGCCCGTTACGACTTCGCCCGCTTCGGGTTCGAGGTGACGCGCAACAGTCCCCGTCAGGCCGACCTCATCATGTGTGCCGGCACCATCACTCACAAGATGGCTCCTGCCATGAAGCGTCTTTACGACCAGATGGCCGAGCCTAAGTATGTCATTGCCGTCGGCGGCTGCGCCATCAGCGGTGGTCCGTTCAAGTCGAGCTACCATGTGGTGAAAGGCATCGAGGAAATCGTGCCCGTCGATGTGTTTATTCCCGGCTGTCCCCCGCGCCCAGAGGCTATCATGTATGGCATGATGCAGCTGCAGCGTAAGGTGAAGGCCGAGAAGTTCTTAGGCGGTGCCAACCACAAGCAGAGTGCTGATGAGAAGGAGCTTGGAGTGTCGAACATGGAACTGACGTTCCGCGAGAAGCACGGCGACCATCGCCGTGAGCCGATTGTGGTGACGGACGTTCCCCAGGAGTTCGTTGAAGAAATGAAGTCTGTTGCGACTGAGTCGCAACAAACAATAAAGGAGGAGGCAGCCGTATGAAGTTAGAATTCCTATCATTTGAGTTTGACAAGTTCGCTAAGGAAATGCAGAACTTGAAAGAGAAGAAGGGCTTCGACTATCTCATTACCATCATCGGCGAAGACTTCGGCGGAACTCCGGATTACAAATCCGGAGAAACACTCGGCTGTATCTATATTCTTGAGAACACCAAAACCCATGAGCGTTGCTCGGTGAAGATGCTGGCCAAGACGCAGGTTTGCGGCGACGGTGTCGCCTCAAACGGAACGGGCGAGACAGACGGACAGACGTTAGCATACCTTCCTTCCGTCATCAACATTTGGAAGGTTGCTGACCTGTTGGAGCGCGAGGTTTACGACTTCTACGGCATAGTGTTCTTGGGACATCCTGACATGCGCCGTCTCTTCCTGCGTACTGATTTCAAGGGCTTCCCCTTCCGCAAGGACTGGAAGTTCAATGATGAGTATTCGTTGGAAGACGATGTGGAGCCTGACTACGGTTTGGAGTACTATCTTGACAAGGACGGTAAGCTGCAGTCGAAGCAGAACAAACTGTTTGGCGACAATGACTACGTCATCAACATTGGTCCGCAGCACCCTGCTACCCACGGTGTGCTTCGCTTGCAGACGGTGCTTGACGGTGAGACCGTGAAACGCATTTATCCGCACCTCGGCTATATCCATCGTGCCATTGAGAAGATGTGGGAAAGCATGACCTATCCCCAAACCCTTGCTTTAACCGATCGCCTTAACTACCTCGGTGCCATGCAGCACCGACATGCGCTGGTGGGTGTCATTGAGGAAGGCATGGGCGTGGAACTGACCGACCGCATCAAGTACATCCGTACCATCATGGACGAGCTTCAGCGTCTCGACTCCCACCTGCTCTACACCTCGTGTGTGGCTCAGGACTTAGGTGCCCTGACCGGTATGCTCTATGGTATGCGTGACCGCGAGCATGTGCTGAACTGCATGGAAGAGACCACGGGCGGCCGACTGATTCAGAACTACTACCGTATCGGTGGATTGCAGGATGATATCGATCCGAACTTCGTGAAGAACTGTAAGGACCTGGTGAAGTACCTGCGTCCGACGATTCAGGAGTATATGGACATCTTCGGTGATAACGTCATCACCCATAACCGCTTGGAGAACTGCGGCCCGATGAGTCTTGAGGATTGTATCAACTACGGTGTGACTGGTCCTGCCGGACGTGCTTCCGGTTGGAAGAACGATGTGCGCAAGAACCACCCCTACGACATGTACGACAAGGTGGAGTGGGAACAGTGTACGCTCAACGGCTGCGACTCTATGGACCGCTACCTCGTTCACATCAACGAGATGTACCAGAGTTTGAACATCATCGAGCAGCTCATCGACAACATCCCCGAGGGCGACTTCTACGTGAAGCAGAAGCCCATCATCAAGTGCCCGGAGGGACAGTGGTACTACTCGGTCGAGGGTGTGGCCGGTGAGTTTGGTGTCTATCTCGACTCTCGTGGCGACAAGAGTCCTTACCGCATGAAGATGCGTCCGATGGGGCTCTCGCTGGTAGGTGCCTTCGACCCGATGCTGCGTGGTCAGAAGATTGCTGACCTCATAGCAACATGTGCAGCAATTGACGTTGTAATACCTGATATTGATAGATAAATTATGTTTGACTTTTCTATAGTAACACAATGGTTTGACCAACTGCTGCAAGTGACACTGGGTTGTCCCAGCTGGTTGGCGATATTGATTGAGTGCGTGCTGGTCGGCGTTGCCATCCTTGTGGGATACGCGCTGATAGCTATCGTACTGATATTTATGGAGCGTAAGGTCTGTGCCTACTTCCAGTGTCGTCTTGGCCCGATGCGTGTAGGCTACTGGGGCTTGCTGCAGGTGTTTGCCGATGTGCTGAAGATGCTCGTTAAGGAGATTTTCTTCGTCGACAAGGCCGATAAACTGCTCTATCTCGTTGCTCCGTTCTTAGTGATTGTAGGCTCTGTTGGTGCCTTCTCGTTCCTGCCCTGGAACAATGGTGCTACGGTGCTCGATTTCAACGTGGGTATCTTCCTGTTGACGGCCATCTCGTCGATTGGCGTGGTGGGTATTTTCCTCGCCGGTTGGGGTTCCAACAACAAGTACTCGGTGGTTTCGGCCATGCGTGGTGCCGTGCAGATGATTAGTTACGAAATGTCGCTCTGCCTGTGTCTCATCACCGCCGTCATCCTGACGGGTACGATGCAGATGTCGGGTATCTGTGAGGCTCAGACAGGCCCGTGGAAGTGGCTCATCTTCCAGGGACACATCCCCGCGCTGATTGCCTTCTTCGTGTTCCTCATTGCCGGTAACGCCGAGGCCAACCGCGGCCCGTTCGATATGGCTGAGGCCGAGAGTGAGCTGACCGCCGGTCATCACACGGAATATTCAGGTATGGGCTTCGGCTTCTTCTATCTGGCCGAGTTCCTCAACCTCTTTATCATCGCAGGCATCGCTGCCACGGTGTTCCTCGGCGGCTGGGCTCCTGTGAACATTGGCATCGAGGCCTTCGACACGGTGATGAACTACATCCCCGGCATCGTTTGGTTCCTCGGCAAGACTTTTGCCCTGGTGTGGCTGCTCATGTGGATTAAGTGGACGTTCCCCCGTCTGCGTATCGACCAGATTCTGAAGTTAGAGTGGAAGTACCTCATGCCGCTGGCACTCATCAACCTCGTGCTGATGACCGTCGTCGTGGCCTTAGGTCTATATATTAAATAAGGTGTACTAGAACATCTAGAACATCTAGACAATCTAGAATATCTAGAAAATCTAGAACAACTAGAAAAACCAGATAAAAATGGAAAAAGAACAAACATATTTCGGAGAAATCGGGCACGGACTGAAGACGCTGGCCGTTGGCATGAAGACCTCCTGGAAGGAATACTTCAAGGACTTCTTCACCAACAAGTCAACAGAACAGTACCCCGAGAACCGCAAGACCACACTGCACGTGGCTAAGCGCCACCGCGGCCGTCTCGTCTTCAAGCGCGACGAGAACGGTGCCTACAAGTGTACGGCTTGCACCCTGTGCGAAAAGGCTTGTCCGAACGGCACCATCAAGATTACGGCCCACATGGCCGAAGACCCGGAGACGGGCAAGAAGAAGAAGGTGCTCGACGACTATCAGTACGACCTTGGCGACTGCATGTTCTGCCAGCTCTGTACAAATGCCTGCAATTTCGATGCAATTGAGTTTACTAACGACTTTGAGAATGCCACTTTCGATCGTGGCAAGCTGGTGCTCCACCTCGACAAGGAGGTTTATCAGGGCGGTTCGCTGCCTAACCTCTTGGACGGCGGCGCACCCTTCGAGGTCGGTAAGTTTAATACCAAAACAAAGTAAAGACTATGGCTAATATTGTAATGTTTGCAATTCTCGCCGTCGTCATCCTTGGCTCTGCCGTGATGTGCGTGACGACGAAGCGGATTATGCGGGCCGCAACATTCATGTTGTTCGTGCTCTTTGGCGTAGCAGGTCTTTACTTCCTGCTCGACTACACCTACTTAGGCGCTGCGCAGATTTCGGTCTATGCCGGTGGCGTGACGATGATCTACGTCTTCGCCATCCAGCTCGTCTCGAAGCGCACCCTGCAGGGCATGGTCGAAAAGATCAAGTGCTCGCGGGCCATCGGTGCTGCCGTGCTCGCTGTTGTGGGCCTGGCTACTGTCGCCTTCGTATTCCTGAAGAATGAGTTAATTTGTCGTGCTGCCGACGTGGTCGACGCCGAGGTGCCCATGCGTACCATCGGTCAGGCCCTCGTAGGCTCAGAGAAGTACCAGTATGTGCTCCCCTTCGAGTTCATCTCTATCTTCCTGCTGGCCTGCATCATCGGTGCACTGGTTGTTTCACGTAAAGTCAAGGAGGATTAAGCTATGGTACCCGTACAATGTTATTTCGTGCTCTCGGCACTCCTGTTCTTTATCGGCGTCTATGGCTTTGTGACTCGTCGCAACCTGATTGCCATGCTCATCTCCATCGAGCTGGTGCTCAACGCCGTCGACATCAACTTTGCGGCCTTTAACCGCCTGCTGTTCCCCGGTCTGAACGAGGGTTTCTTTATGACCCTCTTCTCTATCGGTATCTCGGCAGCTGAGTCGGCTGTGGCCATCGCGATTATCCTGAACGTCTATCGCAACTTCAAGAGCGATACAGTGGACAGTATTACTAATCTTAAGAATTGAAAAATTGTAGAATTGAAAAATTGAATTAAGATTATGGATTACGGATATACAATTTTCATTCTTCTGCTGCCGCTGTTCTCCTTCTTGGTATTGGGACTCGTCGGCATGAAGATGTCGCATAAGGCGGCAGGCCTCATCGGTACCTGCTCGTTAGGCTTGGTCACGATTCTGTCTTATTACTGCGCCTTTCAGTACTTCAGTGCTGACCGTGTGCATGGAATATACCAGACCATCGTGCCCTACAACTTTACGTGGCTGCCTTTGGGCAACCTGAATTTCGACATGGGTATCATGCTCGACCCCATCTCGGTGATGATGCTGATTGTCATCAGTACGGTGTCGTTCATGGTTCACATCTACTCCTTCGGCTATATGCACGGTGAGAAGGGCTTCCAGCGTTACTACGCTTTCCTGAGCCTCTTCACGATGTCGATGCTCGGCTTGGTGCTCGCTACGAATATCTTCCAGATGTACATGTTCTGGGAGTTGGTGGGTGTGTCCAGCTATCTGCTTATCGGTTTCTACTATCCGCTGCACGCCGCTGTCGCAGCCTCGAAGAAAGCATTTATCGTGACGCGCTTTGCCGACGGTTTCTTCTTGGTGGGTATCCTCATCTTCGGGTTCTACACAGGTTCGTTCAGCTTCTCGTTTGTCGGACAGCCCGCCCCGTTGCTGATGGGTGGAGGCAGTACGCCGTTCATCATTGGCGATGCTGCTAAGGCTGTGGCCGCCGGAGGCTTCATTCTGCCTACCGCACTGACGCTGATGTTCATCGGCGGTGCCGGTAAGAGTGCTATGTTCCCGCTGCACATCTGGCTGCCCGACGCCATGGAAGGCCCGACGCCTGTGTCGGCCCTCATCCACGCTGCCACGATGGTGGTGGCCGGTGTTTATCAGGTGGCCCGCATGTTCCCCCTCTGGATTGAGTACGCTCCTCAGGCTATGAGCATCATCGTATGGATTGGCGTTATTACTGCCTTCTATGCAGCTGCAGTTGCCTGCGCCCAGACCGACATCAAGCGCGTGCTCGCCTTCTCTACCATTTCGCAGATTGCGTTCATGATGGTGGCCCTCGGCGTCTGCACGGAGGCTGTTACTGGTCATGAGCATCCGGGCAGTGTAGGCTATCTGGCTGGTATGTTCCACCTGTTCACCCATGCCATGTTCAAGGCTTGCCTGTTCCTCGGCGCTGGCTGTATCATCCACGCTGTACATAGTAACGAGATGGCACTGATGGGTGGTCTGCGCAAGTATATGCCTGTGACACACATCACGTTCCTTATTTCCTGTCTGGCCATTGCCGGTATTCCTTTCTTCTCGGGCTTCAGCTCGAAGGATGAGATTATCTCGGCCTGCATGAACTACAGTCCTGTGGTGGGTTGGATTATGACTGGCATTGCCGCCATGACTGCCTTCTATATGTTCCGTCTGTACTACGGCATCTTCTGGGGCACGGAGAACAAGGAAGCTCATGAGCACCACACGCCGCACGAGGCTCCGTTGACGATGACGGTTCCCTTGATTGTGCTGTCGGTCATCACCGTTGGCGTGGGTATCTACACCACACTGGCCGGCTTCCTCGGTTGGGGCGGTTCGTTCGGCTCGTTCGTTTCTGCCGACGGACACGACTACACCATCCACTTCGATGCTACCGTAGCCGCCGTGAGTACCGTTATCGCTATTTGCAGCATTTGCCTCGCCACCTATATATATAAAGGTGAGGAGCAACCCATTGCCGACCGTCTCTATACGACGTTCCCGAAGCTGTGGCGTGCTGCCTACAAGCGTTTCTATCAGGACGAGATCTGGCAGTTTGTCACTCATAAGATTATCTTCCGTTGCGTCTCGCGTCCTATTGCGTGGTTCGACCGTCACGTCATCGACGGCACGTTCAACTTCGCTGCCTGGGGTGCCAACGAGGGCGGCGAGTCTCTCCGTGTATGGCAGAGCGGCGATGTCCGCCAGTATGCTGTATGGTTCCTCACCGGTGCTGTTGCATTAACATTAATCCTATTGGCCATCTAAAACCCACCCCCGGCCCCTCCCGCTCGGGAGGGGAGTCTGAATAGACTTACAGGTGGTAATAGAAAGAATTATATAGCAATGTATAACACTTAATAAAAGGAGACCCCCAAGTAACTAAACGCCCCTCCCGCTCGGGAGGGGATGGGGGTGGGTAAATATGAATATATTAAGTTTATTTGTCTTGATTCCCGTCCTGATGCTTTTAGGATTGTGGATGGCCCGCAACCTGAGTCAGGTGCGTGGCGTGATGGTGGCAGGCTCTGTGGCACTGCTCGCCCTCTCCATTTGGCTGACATTCTATTTCATTCAGGAGCGTGCTGCCGGTAATACCGACGTCATGCTGCTGGCTGACTCGATTCCCTGGTTCAAACCGCTGAATATAGCTTACTCCGTTGGTGTCGACGGCATCTCGGTGGTCATGCTGCTCCTGTCGAGCATCATCGTGTTCACTGGCACGTTCGCCTCTTGGCAGCTGAAGCCGCTCACCAAGGAGTACTTCCTCTGGTTCACCCTCCTCTCGACGGGTGTCTTCGGCTTCTTCATCTGCACCGACATGTTCACCATGTTCATGTTCTACGAGGTGGCACTTATCCCCATGTATCTACTGATTGGTGTCTGGGGTAGCGGTGCCAAGGAGTACGCAGCCATGAAGCTGACGCTGATGCTTATGGGAGGCTCGGCCCTCTTGATTCTCGGCATCCTCGGCATCTATTACTTCAGCGGCGCCACGACGATGAATGTAAACGAGATTGCCGCTATGCACAATATCCCCGTTGATATGCAGAAGGTGTTCTTCCCCTTCATCTTCATCGGTTTCGGTGTTTTAGGTGCTCTATTCCCGTTCCACACATGGTCTCCCGACGGTCATGCTTCGGCCCCGACGGCAGTGTCTATGTTGCACGCTGGTGTGCTGATGAAGCTTGGAGGCTACGGCTGCTTCCGCGTGGCTATGTATCTGCTGCCTGAGGCTGCCCAGGATCTGTCATGGATATTCCTGATCCTGACAACAATCTCGGTAGTCTACGGTGCCCTCTCGGCCTGCGTACAGACCGACCTGAAGTACATCAACGCCTATTCGTCGGTGTCGCACTGCGGTCTGGTGCTCTTTGCCCTGCTCATGATGACCAAGACGGCTTGCACGGGTGCTATCCTGCAGATGCTGTCGCACGGTCTGATGACGGCCCTCTTCTTTGCCCTCATCGGTATGATTTACGGTCGTACACACACCCGTGATGTGCGCAAGTTGGGCGGCCTGATGAAGATTATGCCGTTCCTCGCCGTTGGTTATGTGCTCGCCGGTTTGGCCAACCTCGGTCTGCCGGGCTTCTCAGGCTTCATTGCCGAAATGACTATCTTCGTCGGTTCGTTCGAGAATCCCGATATGTTCCACCGCGTCTGCACCATCGTGGCTTGCACCTCAGTTGTCGTCACCGCCGTCTACATCCTGCGTCTGGTAGGTAAGATTCTGTATGGCGAGGTCAGCGACCCGCACTACCTGCAGCTCACCGATGCTACGTGGGACGAGCGTCTCTCCGTGGCCTGCCTCATCTTCTGTGTGGCTGGTCTCGGTACGTTCCCCTTCTGGGCTTCCAACGTCATCAACGACGCCGTCATTCCCATTCTTAGTAATATAAATATGTAAACGATAGGAGGACAAAGATATGAATTACGGACAATTCTTACAGATGATTCCCGAGGCTACGCTCGTGGCCATTCTGATTATCGTTTTCTTCGCTGACTTCGCCCTGCATCGCAGCGAGTCGAAGGGTAAGACACTCTACGGCCTCACCGCCGTCCTGCTCCTGCTCCAGCTCGTTCCCTGTGCATTGGCTGAGCCGACCGAGGCTTTCGGCGGACTCTATGTCACCTCGCAGATGGCCAACGTAATGAAGACCATTCTCACCGCAGGTTCGCTCATCGTTGTCATCATGGCTCAGCCGTGGATTGAGGGCAATGCCAAGAAGTATTCAGGCGAGTTCTATATGCTCCTGGTTTCTACGCTTCTCGGTATGTATATGATGATATCGAGCGGTAACTTCCTGATGTTCTTCCTCGGTCTTGAGACGGCTTCTGTGCCTATGGCCTGTATGGTCGCCTTAGACAAGATGAAAAAGCAGAGTGCTGAGGCTGCCGCCAAGTACATCCTGACGGCTACTTTCTCCAGTGGTGTCATGCTCTACGGCATCTCGTTAGTTTACGCTGCTGCCGGAACGCTCTATTTTAATGACATTGCCACCGTGTTGGCAGGCATCAATCCCTTTACGGAGCAGATACTGCTGCCTGTGGCCGGACTGGTGTTCTTCTTCAGCGGACTGGGCTTCAAGCTCTCGCTTGTGCCTTTCCACTTCTGGACTGCCGACACTTACCAGGGAGCCCCGACGCCTGTCACCGGCTACCTGAGTGTTGTTTCGAAGGGTGCTGCTGCACTGGCAGCGTTCATTATCCTCACTAAGGTTTTTGGCCCGCTGGTGGAGCAGTGGGAACTGATGCTTGGTATCATCATCATGCTCACCATCACCGTCGGTAACCTCTTCGCCATGCGCCAGAAGGAACTAAAGCGATTCATGGCGTTCTCCAGTATCTCGCAGGCTGGTTACATTATGCTGGCTGCCCTTGGGGGTTCTCAGTTGGGTGCTACGGCCCTGACGTTCTACGTGCTGGTCTACGTCGTTGCCAATATGGCTGTCTTCACCGTCATCAGCGTCGTGGAGCAGAACAACGGAGGCCGCACTGACATGGACGCCTACAACGGCTTCTATACCACCAACCCCAAGCTGTCGTTCCTCATGACGCTGGCATTGTTCTCGTTGGCAGGTATTCCCCCGTTTGCCGGTATGTTCTCGAAGTTCTTCGTGTTCATGGCCGCTGTCGGTGGTCACGAGGCTAATCCCTTCTGGGTCTACCTCGTCGTATTCATTGCCTTGATTAACACGGTAGTTAGTCTCTACTACTATCTGCTCATCGTCAAGGCCATGTACATCAAGAAGACCACCACACCACTGCCTGCGTTCCAGAGCGACGTCAACTCCAAGCTGGCCCTTGCCCTGTGTACGCTCGGTATTGTTGCGTTCGGTATCTTCTCGTACGTCTACGACTGGATTGCCAACGCTTTGGTGTAATAACATAGAAAACAGATATGAGTTTTTTTAGTAGACTATTTGGAAAGAAAGAAGAACAGCAGCGGGTGGGCGGCATGGAAGATTTCATGACGCTCATCCGCGTGTATTTCCAGGCTGTGATGGCTGCCGACTTGCACATCACCAACTTGTCGGCTCTTCCTGACTTGCGTGTCTTTAAGACCACATTGAAAGTACCGACGGTGAACAACCGTCTGGGCATAGGCGAGAAACAGCGTGTGAACAAGATTCTGAAGGAGATGTACCAGATGGACGACTCTTTTTGTAAGGAAATCGAACAGAGCATACGCCGCCGTTGCAAGAACGTGCAGGACATCCAGGCATATATGTATCAGTTTCAGGGCTTTACGCAGGAACTGATGATGCTGACCTCGAACTTGATGAAATTTAAGTTGCGCATGCCTGGCTTCTTCAAGAAAGCCATTTTCACCATGACCGAAAAGACGGTCGGCGACATATTCAACAAGAACGACTTTACTGATCCGAGTGTCATGAAGGCTGTCGTCGATGTTCGGAAATACAACCAGAAGCTCGGCTTCACCCAGAAGTGGGTGACCGACTTCGTGTACCGGGTGGTGATGTTGGCAAAGAAGGAGCCGCGCCAACAAGAGCAATGAGTAAATGAGGAAATGAGAAATTGAGAAGACGATGGTGAGCACCAGTCATCTGAGAAATTGAGCAATGGGGAATGGAGAATGATAAAAAAAAAGAATTTGTGCGGCTTAGCGGTTAAATGTTGTTAAGTCACCGCCATTTCCCATTGCCCGTTTCCCGTTTCTCGTTTTTTATAACTACCTTTGTCAAACAAAAATGTAGTCATGGCCCAAAACGAGAAAGCGTTAACCACTTTTGAGACCCGCGTAAGGCAGATGATTCTCCGTTTTCAAGAATTGAAGAAGGAGAATGAAGAGCTTTTTGCAATAGTCGAGAAGAGTGAACAGGACATTAAGTCACTGAAGGCTAAGCTCGATCAGGCCGAAAACGACTATCGCTCGCTGAAGATGGCCAAGATGATTGAAATCACCGATGGCGACCTGCAAGGCGCAAAGGACCGGCTGGCACGCCTGATTCGTGAGGTAAACAAGTGCATTGCCGTCTTGAGCGATGAAAAGTAAACAAAAGTAGCGATGGCAGAAGTGAACAAAGAGAAACTACATATACGTCTGCATGTATACGACGAGGAAATCGAGGTTACCATCAACCGCGATGACGAGGAGTATTACCGTGCAGCCGCCAAGCTGATTACTGACCGCTATAATGCGTATGCCCAGGCTTACAAGGGTCGCAAGGGCGATCACACCATAGCGTTGATGTCGCTCATTGACATTGCGTTAATGTATCAGCGTGAGCGTGGAAAGAACGACACCACGCCATATAATAATATTCTCTCGCGTCTGACTTCTGAAATCGAGGCTGCTCTGAAGGACAAGTGAGAATATTAACTTTATTATATATTTTATTATGGTTTATGTAATTGTTGCCGTGGCCGCCCTCTTGGTAGGAGGCTTATGCGGATACATGATTTTCCGATACATTCTAAAAGGAAAATTCAACGAAATGGTAGAGGTCGCCGAGAAGGAGGCCGAAGTTATTAAAGAGAAAAAACTGCTCGAAGTAAAGGAGAAATTCCTGAACAAGAAAAGCGAGCTGGAAAAAGAGGTGCAGCAGCGCACACAGCACATCCAGCAGAGTGAAAACAAGCTGAAGCAGCGCGAGATGTCGCTCAACCAGAGGCAGGAAGAACTGGGACGTCGGAAAAACGAACTCGACAACCAGCAGCAGCGCATTGACAACGAGAAGAAGTTGCTCGCGGTGAAGCAGGAGGAACTTGAGAAGATGCAGCTGAAAGAGCGCGAGAAGCTGGAAGAACTCAGTGGCCTGAGTGCCGAGGAAGCCCGCAACCGTTTAGTGGAGTCTTTGAAGGACGAGGCCAAGACTGCAGCCGCCTCTTACATCAACGAGATTATGGACGAAGCCAAGCTCAATGCTAATGCGCAGGCCAAGAAGATTGTTATTCAGACCATCCAGCGTGTGGCAACGGAGACGGCCGTCGAAAATTCTGTTTCTGTTTTCCACATCGAAAACGACGACGTGAAAGGCCGCGTCATCGGCCGTGAGGGACGTAACATCCGTGCATTGGAGGCTGCCTGCGGCGTGGAGATTGTGGTTGACGACACGCCCGAGGCTATTGTCATCAGCGGCTTCGACCCTGTGCGCCGTGAGACCTGCCGCCTGGCTTTGCACCAACTGGTCAGCGATGGCCGTATCCATCCCGCACGCATTGAGGAAGTGGTGGCTAAGGTCAAGAAGCAGTTGGAGAACGAAATCATTGAGACGGGTAAGCGTACCGCCATCGACCTGGGCATCCACGGCCTCCATCCGGAGCTGATTCGCATTATCGGTAAGATGAAGTACCGTTCCAGCTATGGTCAGAACCTGCTGCAGCATGCCCGTGAGACGGCCAACCTCTGTGCCGTGATGGCTTCTGAGCTGGGTCTGAATCCTAAGAAGGCTAAGCGCGCTGGACTGTTGCACGATATTGGTAAGGTGCCTGACGAGGAGAGCGAGATGCCGCACGCACTCTATGGTGCCAAGATTGCCGAGAAGTACAAGGAGAAGCCCGACATCTGCAATGCCATCGGTGCCCACCACGACGAGATGGAGATGCAGACGCTGTTGGCACCGATTGTTCAGGTGTGCGACGCTATCAGTGGTGCCCGTCCCGGTGCACGCCGCGAGATTGTCGAGGCATACGTGAAGCGTCTGAACGACTTGGAGGCCATTGCACTGAGCTATCCCGGCGTGACAAAGACCTACGCTATCCAGGCTGGCCGTGAGCTGCGCGTCATCGTCGGTGCCGACAAGATGACCGATGCTGAGACTGAGGCACTGAGCGGTGAGATTGCTACGAAGATTCAGACGGAGATGACTTATCCCGGACAGGTGAAGATTACGGTCATCCGCGAGACTCGCTCGGTGGCATACGCGAAGTAATGCAGATTTGATAATGACATAATAGGGTAGGGGGCTGCGCTTCGGCGTGGCCCCCTGACTTTTTGCGCTATCACTAAAGAAGTTGTGTTTGTTGTTTTTAAATTTACAATCAAAATAGCATAATTCTGTTAAATACACTAAAATGACCCGAAATAATTAACTTAAATTCCTTCTACATTTAACTTTTGTGCTATCTTTGCAGCGAGAAAGGAAACAGGCAACATGAAGAAGAGTACAATCTGGACGATAGCAATCATCATGGGACTGGCATTCATTGGCCTGCTCTCGCTGCAGCTCTCCTATATTGAGCAGATGGCGAAGATGAAGAAGGAGCAGTTCGATGAATCGGTAAGCCGCAGCCTCTATCAGGCTTCGCGCAACCTGGAGATGAATGAGACGCTGCGCTTTTTGGAGAAAGACGTTAACGAGACCGAGCGCCGTGCCTTCCGCCAGGACTCCGTCATGGCGCAGTCGGGCATGCTGAATGACGTCATACAGCACTCCCACCAGTACTCTGTGTCTGGCAAGGACGGTACCGTCTACTCGTCGTTTGAACTGAAAACCATCACTACCAAACCGTCGACTATTCCCAAGGCCATGATTCTGCGCTCGGATAAGAGCAGCATCGATGCCGCATCGAAGTCGTTGCAGGAAATTGTACATAACCGCTATGTCTATCAGAAGGCGTTGCTCGACGAGGTAGTGTACAACATTCTCTACACAGCCAGTGACAAGCCGCTCAAGGAGCGTGTCAACTTCAAAATGCTGGATTTGGACATTAGGAAGGAATTGCAAAACAACGGCATTAACATTCCCTACCACTTCACGGTTTCCACTACTGACGGGCGCGAGGTTTACCGCTGTCCCGACTATTCTGACGAGGGCAAGGAATTCACCTACGAGCAGGTGCTCTTCCAAAATGACCCATCGCAAAAGATGGGTGTGGTGAAGATTCACTTCCCTGCCATGAACTCCTACATCTTCTCGTCGGTGCGTTTCATGATTCCCTCTATCGTGTTCACTGTGGTGCTGCTCATTACGTTCATTTTCACCATTGTGGTCATCTTCCGGCAGAAGCGGTATACGGAAATCAAGAACGACTTCATCAACAACATGACCCATGAGCTGAAGACTCCGATTTCGAGCATATCTCTGGCCGCTCAGATGCTGAACGACGACTCCGTGTCGAAGAGTCCGCAGATGCAGAAACACTTGGGCGGGGTCATCCAGGATGAGTCGAAACGCCTGCGATTCCTTGTCGAGAAAGTGCTCCAGATGTCGATGTTCGACCGTAAGGATGCTGCCTTCAAGAAGAAGGAACTCGACTTGAACGAACTGCTTGAGAACGTTGCCAGTTCATTCTCGCTGAGAGTGGAGCACACCGGCGGACATATCTATACAGAGATTGAGGCAGTCGACTCGGCCATCTACGTCGACGAAGTACACTTCCAGAACGCCATTACCAACCTCATGGACAACGCTGTGAAATACCGCAAGCCTGACCAGCCGCTCGATCTCTACTTACGCACGTGGAACGAGAAAGACCGGTTGTGCTTCAGCATCCGTGACACAGGACTGGGCATCAAGAAAGAGAACGTGAAGAAAATCTTCGACAAGTTCTACCGCGTGCATACCGGCAACGTCCACGATGTGAAAGGCTTCGGACTCGGACTGGCCTACGTAAAGAAAATCATCAACCTGCACGAGGGTGAAATCAAGTGTGAGAGCGAGCTGGGCAAGGGCACCACGTTCATTATTTCACTCCCAGTGCTCAGAGAAGAGACATAGGCCCTACATTGACTGATAAGTCCTGAAGGCCCCAAGAATACACATAGTAATAACCCTATAAAAAACAAAAAGATTATGGAAGACAAGTTGAAAATCCTTCTTTGTGAAGACGACGAGAACCTCGGAATGTTGCTCCGTGAGTATTTGGCAGCAAAAGGCTATGAGGCAGAACTGTGCCCTGACGGCGAAGCTGGCTTCAAGGCCTTCCTGAAGACAAAGTTCGACATCTGTGTGCTTGACGTGATGATGCCCAAGAAAGACGGCTTCACACTGGCACAGGAAATCCGCACGGCAAATGCTGAAATCCCCATCATCTTCCTCACAGCCAAGACGCTGAAGGAGGACATCCTCGAGGGATTCAAGCTGGGAGCCGATGACTACATCACCAAACCTTTCTCGATGGAGGAGCTCGTATTCCGTATTGAGGCCATCCTGCGCCGCGTCCGTGGCAAGAAGAGCAAGGAGTCTACGCTCTACCACATCGGCAGCTTCACCTTCGACACCCAGAAGCAGCTGCTCTCCATCGGTGAGAAGCAGACCAAGCTGACCACGAAGGAGAATGAGCTGTTGGCGTTGCTCTGCTCACACGCCAACGAGATCCTGCAGCGCGACTTCGCCTTGAAGACCATCTGGATTGATGACAACTACTTCAATGCCCGTTCAATGGATGTCTACATCACCAAGCTGCGCAAGCACCTGAAGGAAGACCCGCAGATTGAAATCATCAACATCCACGGTAAGGGCTACAAGCTCATCACACCGGAAGAAGAATAAGGCTTGATGTTTGAAGTGAGGTATTTGAAGCAATATGGAGGAATGGCGCTGATACTTGTCGGCGCCATCCTTTTAGTCGTCTGCCGTGTAGCCCGCTGCCAGACGAACGCCGAGCTGCTGACGGGACTGTCACTCATCCTTTTTGGCTTCTTCCTGCATCTTTGGCTACAGAAACGGGGCGAAAAGTATTAGTACATAAAGTGTCCGAAATTGTGAATCGTTGATAAAATCTTCGCAATTCAGGTTGCAAGGTCGGACTAGTAAAAACAAAGTAGAGATGGAAGAAATTAGAGTATATCATTCCCTTTGGAAGAACGGCCTCCTCATCGTGGTCTGTCTCGCATTCGCAGCCCTTGGCATCTACGGCCTTGTCGTACATCCCGAGAAGAGCTGGCTTTGGGCTGGGGTCGGTATACTGTTTTTCGGTCTTGGCGGTCTCTTTATGCTCTGGCTCATGCTGAGGGAACGGATAACCGACAAGCCCTATTATCTCGTCACTGACGAAAGCATCATTATGAACAGTGGCCTGAAATCGTGGGAAATCCGCTTCGCCGACGTGGAGCGTTTCTTCCTAACCGGTAAGATGATAGGAATACGATACAAAAAAGACAGAGAGATTCAGAAATATGAGGATGCCAGTAAACTCGGATGCATAGTCCGCCGCTTCAACGTGCGCATCACTGGTTCACAAGAAGCCCTCCCGGCAGACGACATGACAATAAAGCCCAAAGTACTGTGCGACCTGCTGAACGAGAGGGTGAAACGGTTGAGAAAGTGATGCCGTTTCATCGCCCGATAAGCAAGCGTGCGATTTCATTCAGCGCCACGAAACGATAGCGCTTAGAATCGTGGGGAACAGCAGTATAGGTGTAATGCTTAGCCTCCGCCTTTTTGCGGAGGGCATTTTCCACCATATTGATGATAGTGGGATTTTCGTAAGCACTCTCTTTGGGTTCCAGCAACAGCAGTTGGCCTTTAGAACATGCTTCGAAATAAACTCCTCCGGGTTTGTAGAAACGCTCGTGGGGAGACCCCTCGGCTGGGAAACCGTCTGCCAGAAGGATTACCAGCGGGAACCCCTCCTCGCGAACGGTTCTTGCAATGAGCCGCTCACCGTCGCTGATGGCAGCCGTATAAGTCACCGCTCCATTATGGGCTGCTGCCAACACTTCTTTCAGCCGTTCCTCAATGGACGTGCTGTCAGCACTTCGCGACATCTCCACCAATTGACGATCGGGCCAATCCAAGAGGAAATGGTTGCCTAAAGAGGTAAACGGCAATCCACAGAGCACAGTTTCCCGGTGTATGCGGAAGAGGTCGGGATGGCGCATTTTTAGCCATAGACGGCGCGGATTATCCTTCACATAGTCAATCATCCTGCGCAATTGTCCTGGTGCATGGAGGATGCGCTCGTGATAATAGGCGAGGTCTTGTTGCCAGATACTTCCCCTGCCCGCAAAAATGCGGGCAAAATGCACGGAGACATCTCCATGCACTTCAGTGGTGCCTGCCTGTGAACCTCTGTGTGCTTCAGCGGTGCCTGCCTGTGAACCTCTGTGTGCTTCAGCGGTGCCTGCCTGTGAACCTCCGTGTACTTCAGCGGTGCCTGCCTGTGAACCTCCGTGTACTTCAGCGGTGCCTGTCTGTGAACCTCCGTGTACTTCAGAACCTCCGTGTACTTCAGCGGTGCCTGTCTGTGAACCTCCGTGTACTTCAGAAACTCCGTGCACTTCAGCGGCGTTCTCGCCGCTGTAATAGAAATCCTCCTTATAAACCTTGGTACAGCCACTCTTGAATCCCCGTACCACTGCCCCAATGCTCTGTGGAAGCGGTTCCAGAACCTGGATTACCAGATGCACATGGTCAGGCATTACCATCTGTGCCAGCACTTTCAGGGCATAGCCTTTCCCCTTATAGAACTGCGCAAGCCCACCGAGCATCTGACACACACGCCGTCCGAAAGAGTTGAGCCTGACAAAAGCCGTTTCAGCACTCTCGCCCTCGAGTGTTCCGAACAGCGGATAACGTCCCTCCACAGGTAGCGTAAAATGATAGATGGCACGGCCTCGGTAGTCCCATCCCTTTTCACGATGGTGCCGCAAGGGGTCAACCGGCCTCCATTGCTTCTCTCCTTTGTCGATTGCCTGTGCCATTTCTTCTATATTTGTTTTTATTGTTGAACGAGAGTATCAGTAAGTAGTCGTTCGAAACAAGTCATTCAGAAGGGATAGCCGATGGCGAAGTGGAAGGTTTGTGCATCGCGGAAGTGGTTGACGTTGAAGTAACCTGAGCTGCCGGTGTCGTAGGGCATGTGAAGCGCGATGCCCCAGTCGAGGCGGATGGCAAGGAACCCCAGGTCGTAGCGGATGCCGATGCCCGTGCCTACGGCTATCTGGTCGAAGAAGCGGGAGGCGTGGAAGACCATGGGGGAGTAGAGGTAGTCGAGCAACATATAGTATATTTGCGCCTCTTCCTCGTTAAAGCCCGTCTCATCGATGATTTCCTGGGTGGTGGGTAACTCAAAATCCCTGATCCACACATTGCCCGCATCAATGAAGATGGCTCCTTCGAGATTTCCGAAAAGTCGGGGGCGGTACTCGAGGTTGGCTACCAACTTCATGTCGCCGTTTTGCAACATATAGGCGAACTGCCGGTCGGCTACGCCCAAACCCGTGAGGCTGAATGCTCCGGGGCCTACGCCACGGACGGTGAAGGCGCGTATGCTGTTGGCACCGCCGGCATAGAACATCTCACTGAAAGGCGCGTCGCTGCTGTTGCCGTAGCAATAGATAAAGCCAGCATTCAGGTGGCCGACAAGTGTAGAGGCAGAGCTGAGCTGCCAGGTCTTGGTAAGGTCGGTCTCAATCTTGATAAACTGCGAGTAGGGATTCTTGAAAAGTGTCTTGTGCTTTTCGTTCCATCCGCGTCCGCCGAGCACGTCCCACAGCGCCACAGCATTGCCCGACTCCTCGAGAGTAGTCTCCCAGCGTATGGGGTTGCGCAGTTTAGAGGGGCTGGTGTAAGTGTAGGTGTAGCGCATCTTCGGTATGAAGTAATCGTCCATAGCCACTGCCAGGTAGGGGTTGGCGTTGAGTATGGAGTCGAACTGTTCGGTGCGGGTGTTTATGTACTGGTATTTCAGCGTCAGTGGCGAGTATTCGTGGCGGCTCTTTTCCGAGGTCTCCCAGCGGTAAGTCCACTCTCCGGCAGCGGTGTGCATCTTGTAGTAGTCGGGGCGGCGGATGATGTCGGTCGATGCCTTGGCCAGAGTTGTCGGCGTGGAGAAGTAGCGTCGGGGCTTGGGGCGACCCGTCAGCTTGTCTACGCGGCGGCGGTCACTGTCGTAGAAAGGTGCGATGATGCGCGGGAACTCGATGGAGGCATCGGCACCGTATTGGTAGGTGCTGCTGTTACTGCCACCGTTATACTGCCACTCGTAGGAGCCGTGCAGGTTGATGTCGAGTTTCTCGCCACCACGGAAGGCATTGCGCTTCACGAAACCGACTTTCGCTTCAGGACCGTAGCGGCCGATGGTGCGTCCGACGGCATTGGTCTCGACATAGAAGTCGTATGGTTTGTCGAACACGCAGTTAACTCTCATGTCGAGGCTGTCGGCCTGTTGGTGAAGGGAGTCGCCCTGTTGGTGAAGGGTAAGTGGTGAAGGGTGAAGGGAGTCGGCCTGTTGGTGAAGGGGGAGGGGTGAAGTTCGGGGCGTGAACTGGAAGTCCATGCTGCTGAACATGCCAGTGGAGTTCAGTTTACTGACAGACTCCTGATACTTGGCATAGCTGAACTCCTGACCGGGCCTGAGTCGCAGGTCTTTCATCACGACACGGGGACGAACGGGCGGATTCTTGCCGTTGAAGTAGAACTTGGTACGGCGGCGCGTCAGACTGTCCGTCAGCGGTTCGCGCATGATTTTGCGGAACTGTACGGTTGTGGTGCCCATGTACCATTTCCGCTGTGACTCTTCGGGTAGCCCGTCGGCCAGCTGGAAGCGCAACTGCACACGGTTCTCGGTTACAACGGTATCGGCCAGATAAGATGCATAGCTGGTATTATAATAATAGTAGCCATTGTTGCGGAAGAGGTTGCTGATGCGGGTCCGCTCAGCTTCGAGTGCCGACACCGAGAAGGGGTCACCACTGTGGATGGAGGCTTCGGCAGCGGTGGAGTCGATGAGTCGGCGCGATTCGTCGGAGAATCCCACGTAGGCAATGCTGTCGAGCGTGAAGAGCGAGTCGAGGTGGACGGTATAGCTGATTTTACGCTTCTTCGGATTTTTCTGTGGCACGATCTCGTAGGTGATGTCGCCACGGAAGAAACCGTTGTTCCTCAATACCGAACGTGCCACGGAGGCACGGAGGGCGGGGTTCACCTGACTGATCAGCGTGGGCGGCTTGCCGAACGACTTGGTCATCCAGCGGGCAAACTTCGACTGCTTCCCTGAATATTTGTTATAGACCCACAGGTGCCAGGACCAAGGAACGGTGTAGTAGCTGCTGCCGAAAAGCGAACCGTTGGGAGCGGTGGCGAGGGCTGCCTCAACCTCCTCCTTCGTGGTGCGCAGGTGTGAGGCGATAGCTTTTGGGGTTGAAGTTTTAACGACATTGTCTTCATCGGCAAACTCAATCTTTTTCAGGCCCGTGAAGAGCTGTTCGTCCTCAGGGATGTTCTTGGTCATGGAGCAAGCGGCCAGCAGCACCGATGACAGTAGTAGTATGATGATCTTATCTGGTCTCATGTCTTATCGAGTCTCTGATTAGTGAATCTCTCGGAGCTGTCAGCGGTCGCAACATCAGGGGCTGCTGCTCCTTCTTCCAGAAGGTGAAGATGCTCCAGAAGTTCTGCAGCTTGCGCCGCCAGATGAAACCTCCGCCGTATTCGCCAGTATAACCGTCGAGCCAGTCGTAAACGTTCTGTGTGAAGAAGAGCTTCAGGTTCTGCGTGCCCTCCGGGTTCAGACGGTACTCCATGGTGACGTTGTCGAAGAACGACTGCTTCTGTCCGGGCATTTCACTGCCTGAAGATACCTTGCCACCGAGCTGAATCTTCAGTCTGTTGTTCATGAAGCGCTTGGCGAACTTGAATGAGTAGTCGGTGTGCATCTGTCCCGAAGCGTCGGTGGTATTGTCGAGGCCTACCTGTAGGTCGAGTGTCTTCAGTGCCGAACCGGTGATGCTGTTGATTTCGCTTTGCAGGAACGAGCTAAGCGCCGAGTTCATAGAGAAGCTGCCGGTGTTGCCGTCAGCAAGGTACATGCCTGTGGTGAGCATGGTGACAGCCAGCTTGCCGCGTTCTTCAACTGACATAGACTGGAGTTCGCCGTTGATGGTCATGTCCTCGGGAGCTTCGATGATGAACTGTAGTCCCATGTCGTTCAGTGTCTTGGTAATGATGACGCCACAGTCGAAGGCAACGCTGCGTGTGCCGCCGGTTTCGCTGTTCACACTGGCCTTGGTGCGCTCGGTGGCTGTGATGTTCAGCCGCGGATTCGTGGGGTCGCCCGTGAATTCGACATAGCTGCCGTCCTTGATGGTGAACGTCTTCAGCGGGATGATGGGCAGCGAATACTTCATCTCGCCGCTGGCCAGTGTGTAGCGTCCGGTCAGCGTGATGCCGTCCTGGTTATAGCGCATGCGCAGGTCACCACCGCCCATGAGGTCAACGTAGTTGGTCTGCTCGGCATTCAGGTCGCAGACGATGTGCGCACCCTGTGAGATACTGATAGTCATGTCGACGTCCAGTCCTGTGGGCGTTGGCCTGGAAATGACGGTCTGCGTCGTATCGTTGAAATCGGTGAACTTCACCAGCTCTTCCAGCCTGTTATCTGTTGACAGCGGCGAGTCGAGCAGCATATATGTCATGTCGGTGGCACCGAGCACATCGAGCCTTCCACGCATCTGAAGCATGTCCACCGGACCATTCATACGGGCAAAGAAGTTGACGAACGCCTTACCGAAGGCAATGGACTTCGGTGTCTGCTTCGCGTTGATAATCTGGTAGTCGGTTGCCCTCATGCGCATGTCGATGGTGACGCGGTTGGTGTTCGAGAAGTCGATGTCGCCCATCAGAATGAGTGGCTGTTCGTTGTAGGCGTAGAGTCCGAAGTTCTCTAACAGCAGGTGTGAGCCGACAATGCGCACTGGGTCGTTATCGAAGCGCAGGCGGACACCGTAGGGCTGGCTGATGAGATAGGCGGAGTCGAGGTACACTTCGCCGTCGACCTTGGGTTCTTCCAACGTACCCTTAATGGTGATGGAACCTTCACCGTAGCCGTCGAGACCGATGAGCTGGTCGGGTACGAAGCCATTCACGATGCTGAGCGGTGTGCGTGTCATGGTGAAAGTGGCATCAATCTGACTGGAGGTCTGGGATTTCGGATTTGCGGCCCGGTAGGAACCTGACAGCAATCCGAACTCCTCGTCGTCGAGCATTAGGCGAGCTTCGATGGCGTGGCTCTCATCTTCGCGTTGTAGGTAGGTCAGCTCGGTGCTCAGATTGCCAATGGGACTGCTTTCGTAAATCAGGTTATGGATGTTGAGGTCTGAAGCGACGGATATCTGCTCCTGCTGGTTCTGCACGATGTGGAAGTCGCCGTTCAGCAGACCCGACATGCGCGGCATGTAAGGCAGGACAGATGTGAACTCGTCAAGGTTGAAGCGGTTCAGCGAAACTGTCAGGTCAAGGGCGGGGTTGGCGTCTGCTGACAGGCTGTCTGACTCGATTAGCACCGGGTCCATGGAGTAGATTTTCAGACCCGTCTTGTCGTCGGCTACGAGGTCGACCTTGGCCTGAATGCGTTTATCGGTTCCGAGGAAGATGTAGTTGTCGGGGTTCAGGTTGAACTCCTTGTAGCCGATGGTTGGCCGTTCGGGCATTAACTTGAACCGCAGACCGTCCATTTCCATCTGGGCCGTAGCTCCAAGGCGTATGCCCATGCGCCCTTTGCTGTCGTAGTAGCGAACGCCGACGAGTGCACCGTGTTCATGCACGGTACCGTCGAATAGGGCGTTGAACACGAACTGCGGATTGCGGCGGTTGTTGCACACCTGTCCCTGGTAGGTCAGCCGTTCGCCCTTCTGGGTGAGATGCAGTTTGATGGTGTCTATCTTCGTGCTGTCGTAGTTCAGCGAATAGAGAAAGGCCTGACCGTTGACGCCAGTCTCGGCCGATGTGTTCACGTCGACGAGCAGTTCCTTGAAGTCGATGTTCTTCGTGCGCAGGATGTTTGCCATGGGATTGTTGCGCCCACTGGTCAGGTAGATGTGTATGGTGGGCAGCATCTGTTTGATGAGCGGCTGGTCGATGCGCTTGTCGGCGAACTGCGCGGCAGCTGAGTCCATGAGTGCCGTGCCCTGGCTGATGAGCCGCTCGTAGCCGCCCGAAGCGTCGAACTTCAGTATCAGGTCGCCACTCTGCATGCGCACGTAGGTGGTGTCGAGGTTGGTCTTGACAAACACGCCGAGGTTATCGGGATGGTAGGTTCCCTTATCGTTCTTGATGTAGATGTTGCTGAGCAGGCCCCTGACCTGATGGGTCTGTTTCAGGTCGGAGCTGATTTCCACCTTGCCGCTCATGCCGACGACGAGTGGTTTGTCCAACAGGCGCATGTGGTAGATGTCGGCCTTCGCCACGTCGGGTGTGACGGTTGCCTCGATGTTCTTCGTGTCGAGGGCGGCATCTATGCCAATGGTTCCTTCAAACAGCTGGTTATGTCCCTTCAGCGTGGCCTGGGCGCGACCGTCGCGCAGGGTGGCATTGGCCTGTATGCTGTCCAAGTGCCAGTGTCCGTATTGCATTTGGCGGATGGTGGCATCGGCCTCTAACTGGCTGCTCGGTTTCATCACGTCAGTACCCTTGCCCTTCATCTTTACGTCAGCCGAGAGGGTGTAGAGCGAGTCGTTGGGTAGGAAATGGTGCAGGTTCAGCGAACGGACAGATACGTCGGCATCGTAGTTGGTCAGCTCGTAGCTGGTTCCCTGCTGTCGTGTACCCGTGCGCCGGACTGCCGCCAACTGGGCTTTCGCCTTTGCCTTTACCGTTCCCGAGCCTTCGTTCAGGGTCAGCGCCGCGTCATAGCGCAGGCCATCGGCCTTGATGTCGCCGTTCAGTGTCATCGGCGGAAGCCTCAGCCCGGAAGACGGGAACAAGGAGGTGATGAAGCGCAGGTCGTGTGTCTCGGCCTTCAGTGCCACTTGTCCCCGCAGACGTTCCACCTCGGTCACGTTGTAGACATGACCGTCGGCCTTGACATGCAAGGCTGTGGGCAACGAGATGTCCAGTCCTGTGAAGTCCAGATGTTGTATGTTTCCATTGACGGAGCCCTTGATGTTTAGCGGGTGGTTGGGGTATTGGCGCCAGAAGTTGCTGAAGGGTGAAGGGTGAGCGGTGGAGGGAGAAGAGAAAGATGATGACAGACGCATGAGGTCCTGTTTGCCTAACTGTGCGTTCAGACGGGCTTTTATCAGTCCGGGTACGCCGTAGACAGCTCCTGTCCCCTGCTGTTCTCCGGGCGGAGTGAACGCATTCAGGTCTATGTAAGCCTCTGCCTCTAAGTCGCTGTCAGCCATTCGCAGTGTCAGACTGGGCAGCTCAATATGGTTGAATGTCGTGTCTATGCGCACGCCGCCTGTCAGTTCCTTGATTTCCAGTCCGGTCTGTGCTTCTTTGGTGGCTGTCTGTCGGACGTATAGCCGTGTGCCTTCCGGGCCGTAGTAGATGGAGTCTACGCCGAGCCTGATGTCCGTCAGACTGTAGGGTGCATAGCCCAGCTGGCCGTCGTGCCAATCGAAACTTCCCACCTTGTATGTGTTCTGGCCAATGTCTATGTCGGCTTCGCGGGCCACAGCCGTTCCCATATAGCCATTGATGTGCAGCGTATCGCCGGGCAGGTGCAGTGCTACGGCAGTACGGTAGATGCTGATGCTGTCGGCATTGATGCGCCACTGGACGTCGCTCTGGGTTGTGTCCACTGCTGCCGTGTCGCTCAGGGCTATGTCGAGCCGGGCGTCAGCCAGTCGCGCACCGTTCACCTCAACGGTCTCACGGTCCAGGTCGATACCTTTCGACCGCAGCCACAGTTCACCGACATCGCCTCGAATCTGCAAGTCGCTGATGAATCCGTTGGTGTTCAGCTTCGCCTCACGTATGGCCAGTTCGTTGATGACGACCCGCTTGTTGAACAACGGCCGCAGCTGCACGTCGACAGTCAGATGGCCGACATCAGCAAGGGTGTCGGGGTGTTGGTGAAGGGAGTCGGGTGAAGCGGGCTTAATGACTGTAAAGTTGTCGATGCCGAGATCAAGGGGCCACTCCAGATTAACGTGTCCGACGGTGATGTCCAGGCCTGTCTTCTCCGAGGCGATGGCAGCCACCTTCTGTACGGCCCAGTTCTGCACGGGCGGACAGTACAGCAGACCGGCTAATACCAAGAATAGCAAAATGGGGGTAACAAGCGCTATCCCCATCCATTTCATCAGCTTCTTGAACGAGCCGGACGTGTTCATTGCGGAACGGTGTTTATCTCTTTGGCACGCGGCATCAATAGCCCTGCCTTAGTTCAGAAAGCTTCCACATCAGCACATTGTAGCACTGCTGCAGGTATTTGTTGAACAGCCATTCCTTCTGATAGTCCTCACGGTTTATTTCCATAAACTCGCCAGGGATGTCGGTTTCCAGCTTGATGGCGATAACCTCGCTCGCGGTGAGCGTTTTAATCTGCTCAGGCGTGACGGCATATTCAGGGTAGGCGGTGTACTTGTCGTCCAACGAACGGTTGTTGTTCTCGCGGTACACATTATGGACGTTCTCTAATGTCATCGTGTTGCCGTTGGCCTGAGTGATGTAGGCCCGTTTGCCTGCTGGCATGGTGAGGTAGTGGTCGCCCACTAATGGGAGGATGATGGCAAACGTCGTCTCGCGAGTGGAGAACGTGATGTGGCTCATGCCTATCTTATGCGACTTGCCGAAAAGACCATTGGCCTTGGCGTAGCGGCACATTGTGGTTGACATGACCTGGGTGTTGTCCGGCAATACGACTACCTTGCTGATGCCCTGTGCCGACAGGTTCAGACAGAGTGCAGAAAAAAGTGCTATCACTATCTTTCTCATAACATTCTTCTTTTGTTTATTGGTTTAACGCTGCAAAGATAACAATAATTTTCGGAAACGGGGCAGGTTTCTGCTGATTTTTTTCTAAAAAAAGCGGCTGCACTCCATTTTTGAAGTACAGCCGCTTTGGTTATGCGGAAAACTAATGTCTCTTCGTTCTTATATCCCTTAGGCAGCAAGCAAACCTCGTCTATTACTTGAAGAAGTCCTTTACAGCCTCGTTGGGAACCATCTGCTCGTCGAAGATGTAGGCACCCGTCTTGGGGCTCTTCACCATCTTGATAACTTTTGTGTATGCGCGACCATCCTTCGAGCCTTCATGGAGGGTAGCAACGGTTTTTTTTGCCATACTATCTTACCTTTTTACTATTTCACCTTTTTACTATTTCACACTTTTACCCTTATTTGATTTCCTTGTGAACTGTCATCCGCTTCAGGATGGGGTTGTACTTCTTCAGTTCCAAGCGCTCGGGCGTGTTCTTACGGTTCTTCGTGGTGATGTAGCGGCTCGTGCCGGGCATGCCACTTGCCTTATGCTCGGTGCACTCCAGGATTACCTGGACGCGATTACCTTTTGCTTTCTTGCTTGCCATGGTCTATTAATCTCCTATCACTTTAATGTCCTTCCAATCCAAGAAGCCCTTGGCTACAGCCTGCTTCAAGGCTGCGTCAAGACCCACTTTGTTAATCATGCGAAGGCCAGCGGCGCTGATCTTCAACTGAATCCAGCAAGCCTCCTCCACGTAGTAGAACTTCTTGCTGAAGAGGTTTACGTCAAAGCTTCTCTTCGTGTGGTGCTTTGAGTGAGACACATTGCAACCTATCTGTGCCTTCTTTCCGGTAATTTGACAAATCTTAGACATTTCTATCTACCTTTAAGTGTGTACTTTTTTAGTGACTTATTCCAAACAGGGTGCAAAGGTACAAAGAATTTTTGAGATATGAAGTTAGAGATTAGACATTTTCCGACGGCTTAATATTTTTTAACTATAAAACCCATTAACCTCATCCTTTAGGCCGCTAACCTGAGTGTTTTCTTCCTTCAAAAAGTTGAGAAACAGCTGCATGGCATGGTTGGTGGCAATGGCCAAATTGATGTCGCGCCCGTGGTCTTCCTCGACTTTCATCGTCACCACGTGGTCGACACTTCCGCAGGCCAGCCAGATGGTGCCGACGGGAATCTCCTTCGTGCCACCCGACGGGCCGGCAATGCCCGTGGCCGAGATGGCGTAGTCGGTATTGAGTGCCCGACAGGCTCCTTTTACCATGTCGATGGCCACCTCCTCGCAGACGGCAGTCTTCTCTTCTAACAGCTCATGGCTTACGCCGAGTAGCGACTCCTTGATTTCATTTGTGTAGGAGATGATGCCTCCCTTGAAATACTTGGAGGCACCGGGAACGGAGATAATAGCCTCGGCAATACGTCCACCCGTACAGCTCTCAGCCGTACCTACAGTTCTTTCCATGTCCCAAAGCAGTTCACTCACTTCCCTGCTGATAATCTTTGCTTCAAAATCCACCTTGATATAATTTACGATTTAACAATTTCTATTTACAATTTTCGGCGCAGCACATCTCTCACCTCTCACTTCTCATCTCTCACCTCTCATCTCTCACCTCTCACCTCTCATCTCTCACCTCTCATCTCTCACCTCTCATCTCTCACTTGAACGTGACTTTCGAGAACGCCGGAGCGTCTATTGGGCAGAATTCCTTGTCAAGATATTTGTAGTAGCCCACGATGCCTATCATGGCAGCATTGTCCGTTGTATAGCTGAACTTCGGAATATAGATGGTCCAGCCGTAGCGCTTCTGCGCGTCGTAGAACGCATTCCGCAGTCCGTTGTTGGCGCTGACGCCGCCCGCTACGGCCACATGCTTGATGCCAGTCTGTTTGACCGCCTTCTTCAGTTTCTTCATCAGGACGTCTACGATGGTCCATTCCAACGAGGCCGCCAGGTCTTCCTTGTGCTTCTCCACGAAGTCTGGGTCTTCGGCAACCCACTTCTGCAGTGAGTAGAGGAACGATGTCTTCAGTCCGGAGAAGCTGTAGTCCAGCCCAGGAATACTCGGCTCGGCAAACGTAAACGCCTTGGGATTACCCTGACGAGCCAGCCGGTCAATGATAGGACCGCCGGGATAGCCCAGTCCCATGAGCTTCGAGCACTTGTCAATGGCCTCGCCAGCAGCGTCGTCGATGGTCTGTCCCAATACTTCCATATCGTTGTAGGCATTCACCTTCACGATTTGTGAGTTGCCGCCGCTAACCAGTAGGCAGAGGAAAGGGTAGGGGGGACACCCACCCCCATCCCCTCCCGAACGGGAGGGGCGTTCAGATAGTTTCTGCGGTTGAGACTGACCAACTTCCCCTCCTATTAGGGAAGGTCGTTCAGATGGTTTCTGCTGTTGAGACTGACCAGCTTCCCCTCCCATCCGGGAAGGGCGTTCAGATAGTTTCTGCTGTTGAGGTTGATCAACCTCCTCTTCCGTTTGGGAAGGTCGTTCAGATGATTTCTGCAGTTGAGACTGATCAGCCTCCCCTCCCGTTCGGGAGGGGTCGGGGGTGGGTTTTATGAAGTGCGCCATGACGTGTCCCTGCAGGTGGTTCACGTCAATCAGCGGAATGCCCAGTGAACGGGCGAATCCCTTGGCAAAGTTGACACCCACCAACAGCGATCCCATCAGTCCGGGACCGCGTGTGAAGGCGACAGCCGACAGCTGCTCCTTCTTGATGCCCGCCTGTTTCAGGGCCTGGTCCACCACCGGCACCACGTTCTGCTGGTGCGCACGGCTTGCCAGTTCGGGCACCACGCCGCCGTAAGCCTCATGCACAGCCTGCGAGGCCGTGACGTTCGACAGCAGCACACCGTCTCTCAGCACGGCTGCCGACGTGTCGTCGCAGCTCGACTCTATACCTATTATATATATAGGACTTTCAGCGCTTATATCCTGATTTTCCTTCGTATTCATACAGTTCTTCAACAATTCAGGCATCTCGCCTTCCGTAATTGCCGTGCAAAGTTACGCAAAAGCGGCCGAACTGCCAAACATTCCGCTCATTTTTTCTCAATTATTCATTTTCGCAAACATTTTCACAAGCATGGAAACAATGCGTAGCCTAACGCCTCATGGGACAAATCTTCTGCATTGGTACACACACACAACTGATGTGTACTGATTTAGGTTGACAGTTTATACCGCGACCATGAACAGTCACCCACACCTCTTACACCCAACACTTAACTCACTGATACTCAATAGCCATTTTGGGTGTCACTGACCTGTTTTTTACCCACACCCAAGGTGACACCCAAGGTCGCACCCGGGCTGAGGAACGAAGTTTCGCCGTGCCGACGGGACTTTCAGCTTTGCAGCATAGTGGGTGAAGCTTCCAAGCTTTGCATCCGTGCTCTTGTCGCAAAGCTTGGAAGCTTCACCCACTACCATCCCAATGAGAGGCCTCGCCATATTGATGGGAAGCCTCGCCGTGCCGACGGGAAGGCCTCCCGTCCCGATGGGAGGCCTCGCCAGAATTGTCCCAGGCCGTGGGACAAATTTTTTGCATCGGACTTCACGGACTTCCACGGACTTTTCTGTTCGGCTTGTCCCCAATCTGGGTGCGGGCTTGGGTGTGGGCTTGGGTGCGACCAACTCTAAAGAAAACTGACCTGAAAATCAGTAGGTTAGGTGCCGGGTGTGCTGGGTGTCACCTATTGTGTGTCATCATGTGGGCGCGTGTGAACGTGTAGTGGCCTTCAGTTCGGCTGGATTTGCAATCCAGCCGTAGTGAATATTAGGATTTTCAATCCTGGTCTTGCACCGTTTATCGCATTACAAATGCTTATATTCAATGCGGTCGGATTGCAAATCCGACCGAACGGACGCAAGAAATCCAGCTGAACGGAAAATATAGTTGAACGGAGAGAAGGCCGCTGAGTATCAGGCTGTTGTGACTTTAGGATTTGACCAGCCTCCGCCATAGTCTTGTACAGCTCGCAGGAATGTCGTACCTTTGCAGCCGCAAACCTGGGCAGAGCGAGCCGTTCGCTTACCGAGAAATCAAATAGCGCGCCCTCTGTTCCCAGCTTGCCTGACCGCATAGAGCAGCAGGATTGCAAATCCAGCTGAACAGGTCAGCGCACAGCCAGCAACTGTTTGACTCGACTGCCTCGTAGCTTATCTTGGCGCAGCGACAGATGGCTATGCAAATGAACAAGTCCCCATCGACCCATTCGACCAGCTCGGGGTAAACCTGAACGATTGGGGCAAGCGATCTTTGACATTTTGGAACGTTACCGTGACCGGAACAAATAGAACAGGAGCGTTAGCTGGTGCAGACCGGCTATTGCCGGGAAGTACATCTTTATCGTGATAGCACCTTTCTGCGTGCCTACAAATGGATTGTCTGGCTCTGAGAAAAATCGTGTGCAAAGGCACATATTTCTGGCCGATTACTTGCGTAAGTCCAGATTTTTTCGTACCTTTGCACCCTCAAATGTAAATAGGACTCGTTTTTGTGCTAAGCTCAGCGACGGGAAGAGAAATAGTAAATCGTAAATAGTAAATTACCAAGATGTTTGAGAATTTGTCAGAGAGACTTGAACGGTCGTTCAAGATACTGAAGGGTGAAGGAAAAATCACCGAGATTAATGTTGCCGAAACACTGAAGGACGTGCGCCGTGCACTGTTGGATGCCGACGTAAACTATAAGGTGGCCAAGTCGTTCACGGACACCGTGAAGCAGAAGGCTATGGGCATGAACGTGCTGACAGCCGTGAAGCCGAGCCAGCTGATGGTGAAGATTGTACACGACGAGCTGACGGAACTGATGGGTGGCAAGGCTGTGGAGCTGAACCTGCAGAACCGCCCCGCCATCATCCTGATGTCTGGCTTACAGGGTTCTGGTAAGACGACGTTCTCAGGTAAGCTGGCCAACATGCTGAAGACGCGGCAGCACAAGAATCCGCTGTTAGTGGCTTGCGACGTCTACCGTCCCGCTGCCATCGAGCAGTTGAAGGTGGTGGGTCAGACCGTTGGCTGTGATGTCTACACCGAGGACGGCAACATGAACGTGGTACAGATAGCACAGAACGCCATCCGCAAAGCCAAACAGGAGGCGTACAATGTGGTCATCGTCGATACCGCCGGTCGTCTGGCTGTAGACGAGGAGATGATGGACGAGATTTCGCGTCTGAAGCAGGCCATCAATCCAGACGAGACGCTGTTCGTGGTTGACTCGATGACGGGTCAGGATGCCGTAAACACCGCCAAGGAGTTCAATGACCGTTTGGACTTCGACGGCGTGGTGCTGACGAAGCTTGACGGCGATACCCGTGGTGGTGCAGCCCTGTCTATCCGTACGGTGGTGACGAAGCCTATCAAGTTTGTGGGTACCGGCGAAAAGATGGAAGCCATCGACGTGTTCCATCCTGAGCGTATGGCCGACCGCATCCTCGGTATGGGCGATGTGGTCTCTCTGGTAGAGCGTGCCCAGATGCAGTTTGACGAAGAGGAGGCGAAGCGGTTAGAGAAGAAAATCCGCAAGAACAAGTTCGACTTCGACGACTTCATGGGGCAGATTCAGCAGATTAAGAAGATGGGTAACATCAAGGAGCTGGCAGCCATGATTCCCGGTGTTGGCAAGCAAATCAAGGATCTCGATATCGATGACAACGCCTTCAAGCAGATAGAGGCCATCATCCAGTCGATGACGCCAAAAGAGCGGGCCAATCCTGACATCATCAACCAGAGCCGCCGCCTGCGCATAGCTCGTGGTAGTGGCACGAAGATAGAGGATGTGAACCGCCTGATGAAGCAATTCGACCAGACACGCAAGATGATGCGCATGGTCAGCGGCATGGGCTCGTCGAAGATGGCGCAGATGGCCAATGCGATGAAGGCCATGAAAGGTGGAATGCCAAAGATGTAATTACTGCAACGGACAGAACGGATAATCACGGACAGCGTAAGTCCGTACAGTCCGATGCTAATAAAAGGAAATATGCAACTTATAGATGGTAAAGCAACAGCAGCGGCTATCAAAGCTGAGATTGCTGATGAGGTGAAGGAGATTGTGGCTAAGGGGGGTAAGCGACCGCACCTGGCAGCAGTATTAGTGGGACATGATGGCGGCTCTGAGACCTACGTAAAGAATAAGGTACTCGCGTGCGAGGCTTGCGGTTTCAAGTCATCGCTCATACGCTATGAGGCTGATATCACCGAGGAGGAGCTCTTAGAGTGTGTGTCGCGATTGAATCGTGATGACGACGTGGACGGTTTTATCGTCCAGTTGCCCCTGCCCAAGCATATTGACGAGCAGAAAATAATCGAAGCTATCGACTACCGGAAAGATGTCGACGGGTTCCATCCCATTAACGTGGGGCGCATGGCCATCGGCCTGCCGTGCTTCATCTCGGCTACGCCTTTGGGTATTATCACGCTTTTGCGGCGCTATGGCATTGAGACCAGCGGCAAGAAGTGTGTCATCCTCGGTAGGAGCAACATTGTCGGCAAGCCAATGGCTCAGCTGATGATGCAGAAACAGTATGGCGATGCCACCGTTACCGTGTGTCATTCGCGTTCAAAGACGCTGAAGCAGGAGTGCCGCGAAGCCGACATCATTATTGCTGCTATCGGTCACCCAAATTTCGTCACTGCCGACATGGTGAAGGACGGTGCCGTCATCATCGACGTTGGTACCACCCGCGTGCCAGATTCCACCCGCAAGAGTGGCTTCCGTTTAAACGGAGACGTGAAGTTCGACGAGGTGGCTCCGAAGTGTTCTTTCATCACGCCCGTTCCCGGTGGGGTGGGGCCAATGACCATCTGCTCGCTGATGAAGAACACGCTGGCTGCAGGAAAGAAGGAGTATTATAAGTGAAACCCACCCCCAGCCCCTCCCATTTGGGAGGGGAGCCTGTTTAGATTTATGACCGCAGAGGAGTATTATCAGCAGGGCAACGAGGCTCGTAAACGTGGTTTGTGGCACGAGGCTATCAATAGCTATATCAAGGCGATAGAGCTTGACCCTGACAGCCCTGCCGTCGAAGCCAAGCGCATGCTTGACGACATCATGGCCTTTTATTGCAAGGACATGTACAATCCCTGAACCGAAAACTTCATGTTCACATATTGGTAACAAAAATGCCGCCGGACTCTCGTCCAGCGGCATTTCTCTCTCAATTAGTTCGTTTGGAGCTAATTACAGGGCGGCAGCTGCAGAATCAACAGCAGCAGCGAGGCTATCAACAACACTGTCAGCAACAACGCTGTCAAGAACTTCAGCGATGGTGTCAGTGTCAACGGGAGCAGCCTGCTCAGCCTTGTTGCCACACGATGCGAATGAAATAGCTGCAACAGCTACAAACATGAATACCAATTTTTTCATTTTTTCTAAGCTTTTTAAATCTGTAAAACAATCATTTGTTTATTAAAACGGTGCAAAGGTATACATTTTTTTGTTACGTTGTTAATTTTTTAACGACTTTTTTTTGCCTCTTTTTGTAACTTTTTTGCAAACGGCTGAAAATCAACCGCTTCCGAAATGTTAAAAAAGATATAAAAATCGCCACCGTGCGTTTTTTTCGCTTTTTCGTGCCATTTTTGCAAAAAATTATGTACCTTTGTGCTCGCAAACAAAGACATCATTTCGCAGTATGATTGACACATCTGTCTTCCAAGGCAAAAAAGCGGCCTATTACACATTGGGATGTAAGCTGAATTTCTCTGAGACATCAACTTTCGGGAAGATGCTCTATGAGTTAGGAGTTACTACGGCCCAGAAAGGTGAACATGCCGACCTCTGCCTGATCAACACCTGTTCCGTGACTGACGTGGCCGACCACAAGTGCCGTCAAGCCATTCATCGCATGGTGCGTCAGCATCCCGATGCCTTTGTGGTGGTCACTGGGTGCTATGCACAGCTGTCGCCGGAGGCTGTCGTCAAAATAGAGGGTGTCGACTTGGTGCTTGGTTCTGACGAGAAGGCTCATCTGATTCAGTTTCTATCAGAAGCGTGGGGAAGAGCCAGTGAGCCTGCTTCGGCCTCGTCAAGGGTCATCACCCGGAAGACTAAGGACATCAAGAGCTTTGCGCCGTCGTGCTCGCGAGGCAACCGCACGCGCTATTTCCTGAAGGTGCAGGACGGCTGCGACTACTTTTGCACCTACTGTACCATTCCCTACGCCCGTGGCTTCAGCCGCAACCCGACGATAGCCTCGCTTGTGGAGCAGGCACGTGAGGCAGCAGCCGAGGGCGGGAAGGAAATAGTGCTGACCGGCGTAAACATCGGTGACTTCGGCAAAACAACGGGTGAACGGTTCATCGACCTGGTGCGTGCGCTCGACCAAGAGGTGGACGGCATCCGCCGCTTCCGTATCAGCAGCATAGAACCCGACCTGCTCAGCGATGAGCTGATAGACTTCTGTGCCCAAAGCCGTGCATTCATGCCCCACTTTCATATTCCCTTGCAGAGTGGCAGCGACACCGTGCTGCGTCTTATGCACCGCCATTATGACCGTCAGCTGTTTGCCGACAAGATCCAGCGCATCAAAACCGTCATGCCCGATGCCTTCATCGGTGTCGACGTGATGGTGGGTTGTCGGGGTGAGACACCAGAGTGCTTTGAGGAGACCTACAGCTTCCTGAATGAGCTTGACATCACGCAGCTACACGTATTTCCGTACAGCGAGCGTCCGGGTACTGCTGCTCTGCGCATCCCATTCATTGTGTCCGATGCTGACAAGAAGCAGCGTTCGAAGCGGCTGCTGGCACTCAGTGACGAGAAGACTGTGCGGTTCTATGACCGTCATATCGGCCAGCAGGCAGAGGTGCTCTTCGAGAAGGCTACTCGTGGCCGGGCCATGCACGGTTTCACCCGCAACTACATCCGAGTGGAGCTGTCGCCAGCCGATGCCCGTCCCGACTATGACAACCAATTGCTCACGGTAAGCTTAGGCGATTTCAATCACGACAAGACGGCTCTCAAAGCTTCTATTATATATAATAATGTATAGGATATGGAAAAACTTGCCATAGTCATCCTGAACTGGAACGGGGCAAAGATGCTCCGCAAGTATCTGCCCAGCGTGCTGCTCCATTCGCGCGGCGAAGCAACGGTGTATGTTGCCGACAACGCTTCGACCGACGACTCGCTGCAGCTGTTGCAAACGGATTTTCCGGAGTGCAAGACGATTGTCCTGGAAAAGAACTGGGGATTTGCCGAAGGCTACAACAAGGCCTTGCAGCAGATTGACGCAGAATACTATTTGCTGCTGAACAGCGACATCGAAGTGACAGAACACTGGCTGACGCCGCTCGTCAAGCTGATGGACACCCATCCCGAGGTGGCTGTCTGCCAGCCCAAGCTGCTCTCTGTTGCCGACCGTGACTGTTTCGAATATGCGGGAGCCTGCGGTGGTTTCCTTGACCATTATGGCTATCCGTTCTGCCGCGGTCGACTTTTTGACACAGTGGAGCGAGACAACGGACAGTACGACACCGATGTCGAGATACACTGGGCTACGGGAGCTGCGCTTATGGTGCGGTCGCGTGACTACTGGGACGTAGGCGGTTTGGACGGACGCTTCTTTGCCCATAGCGAGGAGATTGATCTGTGCTGGCGCTTGCGCATCCGTGGCCGGAAGATTGTATGTCTGCCTGAGAGCCATGTCTACCATGTAGGTGGTGGCACGCTGCCGAAATCGAACCCGATGAAGACCTTCCTGAATTTCCGTAATAACCTGACGATGCTCTATAAGTGTCTGCCCGACAGTGAACTACACCGTGTCATGCGGGTACGCTGGTGGCTCGACTATCTGGCCGCTTTCCAGATGCTGCTACTGAAACGCAATGTCGGCGACTTCATGGCCGTGTGCCGTGCCCGTAGGGCCTTCAAGCAATGGCGCCGGAGCTTCGATGCCGACCGAAAGCAGATTCAAAACAGCCGGAAAACGGCCGATTCAGCTGTTTTGTGGCCCTCCATGCTGCTTTGGCGCTACTATGTGAAGGGACAAAAGCATTTTTCTGACCTAAAAATGCTTGATTTACGAAAATAAGTCGTAACTTTGCACCCACATTAATTTCAAACATATATTTGTAGATATGATTCAGATTACTTTTCCTGACGGATCTGTTCGCTCGTATGAACAGGGCGTTACGGGATTTCAGATTGCCGAGAGCATCTCGCCGGCTCTGGCACGCAGCGTTGTGAGCTGTGGCGTAAACGGTGAGACCGTAGAGCTGAACCGTCCTATCATGGAGGATGCAACCATCGCGCTCTACAAGTTCGAAGATGAGGAAGGCAAGCACACCTTCTGGCATACCAGTGCACACCTTTTGGCCGAGGCATTGCAGGAGTTGTATCCCGGCATTCAGTTCGGTTTCGGCCCTGCTGTCGAGAACGGATTCTTCTACGACGTGCTACTGCCTGATGGTCAGATGATCAAGGAGAGCGACTTCCCTACGATTGAAGCTAAGATGAAGGAACTGGCTGGTAAGAAGGAGCCTGTCGTTCGCAAGGAAGTGGCCAAGGCCGACGCCCTCAAGGAGTTTGCGGCTGACGGTCAGACCTATAAGTGCGAGCACATTGAGCAGGATCTCGAGGACGGTTCTATTACCACCTATACACAGGGTAACTTCACCGACCTCTGCCGCGGTCCGCACCTCGTGGACACTGGCGAGATCAAGGCTGTGAAGCTGACCAGCGTGGCCGGAGCCTTCTGGCGTGGCGATGCTGAGCGTGAGCAGATGCAGCGCCTCTACGGCATCTCGTTCCCCAAGAAGAAGATGCTCGATGAATACCTCGTCATGCTCGAGGAAGCCAAGAAGCGCGATCACCGCAAGATTGGTAAGGAGATGGAGCTCTTTATGTTCTCAGAGAAGGTCGGCAAGGGTCTGCCTATCTGGTTGCCGAAGGGTACTGACCTCCGTCTGCGCTTGCAGGAGCACTTGCGCAAGGTTCAGAAACGCTATGGTTATCAGGAGGTTATTACACCGCATATAGGTGGTAAGAGTCTTTATGTCACCAGCGGTCACTACGCCCACTACGGCAAAGACTCGTTCCGTCCTATCACCACTCCCGAGGAGGGCGAAGAGTACATGCTGAAGCCCATGAACTGTCCTCACCACTGTGAGATTTTCGCTTTCAAGCCCCGTTCCTATAAGGATCTGCCGCTGCGCATTGCTGAGTTCGGCACCGTCTACCGTTACGAGCAGAGCGGCGAGTTGCACGGTCTGACCCGTGTTCGCTCGTTCACTCAGGACGATGCCCACCTCTTCTGCCGTCCAGACCAAGTGAAGCAGGAATTCCTGAACGTGATGGATATCATCGGTGTTGTGCTGACAGCTTTCGGTTTCAACTTCGAGGCACAGATTTCACTCCGCGACCCCAACGACCACGAGAAATATGTGGGTACCGATGAGGACTGGGCATTGGCCGAGCGCGCTATCCAGGAGGCCTGCGAAGAGAAGGGCCTGCCCGCTAAGGTAGAATATGGCGAGGCTGCCTTCTACGGTCCGAAGCTCGACTTCATGATAAAGGATGCCATTGGCCGTCGCTGGCAGTTGGGTACTATTCAGGTAGACTACAACCTGCCCAAGCGTTTCCAGTTGGAATATACCGACGAGGACAACCAGAAGAAGACGCCAGTGATGATTCACCGTGCGCCGTTCGGAAGCCTTGAGCGTTTCTGCGCCGTTCTCATCGAGCACACCAGCGGTCACTTCCCCCTGTGGCTCACGCCTGAGCAGGTGGCTATTCTGCCGCTGTCGGAAAAATATAATGACTATGCCCAGGAGGTTTGCAAGCAGTTCTCGGCTGGCGGTGTCCGTGCTACCATTGACCTGCGCAACGAGAAACTTGGCCGCAAGATCCGCGACAACGAGCTGAAGCGTATCCCCTACATGGTTATCGTCGGCGAGAAGGAAGCTGCCGACGGCACCGTGGCCGTACGCCCACAGGGTGGCGGCGAACAGAGCGTCATGACCATTCAGGAGTTCATTGACGAGGTGAACGGCAAGGTGGCCGAAATGACCAAGGACTTCTAATCTTTGAAGTTTAAAGTTTGAAGTTTGAAGTTTAAAGTTTGAAATTTGGAATAAATAAAATAAACAATAAGGAATATGAAACAGACAATCCTTGTAACTGGTGGCACGGGATTTATAGGCTCGCACACCACCGTCGAACTGCAGGAAGCAGGCTACGAAGTGGTCATTATCGACAACCTCTCGAACTCGAATGTTAATGTCATCGACGGCATTGAGAAGATTACGGGCGTCCGCCCTGCCTTTGAAAAGGTTGACTGCTGCGACATGGAAGCCTTGGAGGGTGTGTTCAAGAAGTACCCGAAAATTGAGGGCATCATCCATTTCGCCGCCTCGAAGGCTGTCGGCGAGAGCGTGGAAAAGCCGCTGCTCTACTATCGCAACAACCTGACATCACTCATCAACCTGCTGGAGCTTATGCCTAAGTACGATGTCAAGGGCATCATCTTCTCCAGCTCATGTACCGTCTACGGACAGCCCTCTGAGGAGAACCTGCCTGTTACGGAGAATGCACCGATTCAGAAGGCCATGTCGCCCTACGGCAATACGAAGCAGATAAACGAAGAGATTATTCAGGACTACATCCATTCGGGTGCCCCCATCAAGTCCGTCATCCTGCGCTACTTCAACCCCATCGGTGCACATCCCTCAGCACTCATTGGTGAGCTGCCCAACGGCGTACCCATGAATCTCATTCCTTTTGTCACGCAGACGGCTATTGGCATCCGCGGTCAGCTGAAGATTTTCGGCAACGACTACAACACGCCCGACCACACCTGCATCCGCGACTACATCTATGTCGTTGACCTGGCCAAGGCTCATGTCAAGGCAATGGAGCGTGTGCTCGACAATCCCGATACCGATGCCGTCGAGGTGTTTAACATAGGTACGGGCCGCGGACTCTCAACGCTGGAGGTTGTCGAAGGCTTCGAGAAGGCTACGGGCGTGAAAGTGAACTGGACTTACGCTCCGCGTCGCGAGGGTGACATCGAGCAGGTCTGGGGCGACGTGAAGAAAGCTAACGAGGTGCTTGGCTGGAAGGCTGAGACACCTACCGACGAAGTATTGAAGTCTGCTTGGCGCTGGCAGGAGAAGCTGCGCGAAGACGGCATTCAATAAACCCATACGGTCGGTTGTTAATATGACCGTAATTTGTGTTTGTGTTGTTTAGTGAAGTCCCCGATGTGAATCGGGGACTCATTTTTTTCCTGAAAAGTGCAATATTTTCCCA
>Ga0310786_10001266_pt1 | contig 40628 bp, 39 predicted proteins | sample AusTroGonzalo_MG_FD_203881 | JGI IMG/M metagenome (GOLD analysis project Ga0310786, IMG submission 203881) | Bovine rumen microbial communities from tropical cattle in Woodstock, Queensland, Australia - Gonzalo_03 (v2) (version 2) | ecosystem: Host-associated > Mammals > Digestive system >... | reverse complement strand
GGTTAGAAGAAGCCTTCTCGGATGCCTGTGCCTCGGGCAGGTCTTCTAAGATCTTTACACCGCCTGCTTTAAGCTCATGGAACAGCAGAAGCGGCTCCGATACATAGATAATAAGCTCGTACATCGCGATGGGGGCGATCCTCACGGGGCTCTCCACGAGCGCGATAACGACATTATCCCTTACAAGTCTGATATGCGGCATCTTCTCATCATCGAGATGAGTTGCCTTGAATCCTAAATGGTCCTCATAGAACATCGCCGTCTTCACGGGGTCAACGCAGGGGAAGACGGTTGCCGACGCATTCATCAGGTGCAGGTTGCTGCTGCCTTCCTGCTCAGTTTTCCCGCTCTCTTCGTGCTCGTCGACCTGTGCAGTCTCCTCGTTAAACTTGTAGCCCAGAAGAGGCGCGCCGAAAGCTTTCTCGTGCTCCTCGAGCGAGTCCATCATCTCATGTCGCTTCATGATGTCCTCTGTAGTGGGATTCGCCGGAAGCTCACGGAGAGCATCGACCTTTTCGAGGTACTCGGCAAGGTTCAGGAAGCGCACGTAAAGCGGCATTACATCCTGTGCATTCTGGGGTAACTCGGAGCCGGGGGTGCCGTGAAGCATCATCATGGCGTACTCGACAGCCTCGGGCGGCATCGCAGCGAAAAGCTTATTTATGAGTGTCAGTTCCGCGCCGGTCTTATCCGACACACCGCCTTTGCCGATAGTCTCCTCGAACATGTCGAAGACCTTGTTAATGTCGTGCAGCGGATAATTCTTACCAAGCATGTGGGACCTCTGAAATTAAATTTTGTTTAATTATATCATCACTTATGAATTGCATAATAAAAGCGTTGATATATAGTTATTAGAGTTATGGCAGGTATCAAGAAGACAAACGCGATGCGTATGCTTGATAAGGACAAGATTCCTTATGAAGCAATGGAGTATGAGTACGACGAGAACGATCTCGACGGACATCATGTCGCTGAGTATTTTAAGATACCTTACGAGGAAGTCTTCAAGACCATCACGGCCGTAACTGACCAGGGGGAGTATGTAGTTTTCTGTTTGTCTGTCGATGACGAATTGGACCTTAAGAAGGCGGCAAGACTTGCAGGTGTTAAGCGTGTTGAACTGATCCACGTTAAGGATCTTCTGAAGATCACCGGATACATAAGAGGCGGATGTTCTCCCATTGGCATGAAGAAAGAATACAGAACATTCATTGACGAGATGATCGAGCTTGTCGAGACAGTACACGTAAGCGGCGGTCAGAGAGGTCTACAGCTTAAGCTCAAGCCCGCTGATCTCATCTCGTATACGCATGCGACTGTAGGTTCTATCACCGTTTAAGAAAGAAGGCGTTTGTCGTGGAGAAATATGAAGTCTTCAGATCGCTCGCGATCATAATCATTGCTGCCAAATTCTTCGGCCTTTGTGCACGTAAGTTGAAGGCTCCCCAGGTAGTAGGCGAGATCGTCGCAGGACTTATCGTAGGACCCTCTGTATTGGGTCTCGTAGGTTACTCGGATTTCTTGGGTTATATGGCCGAGATCGGCGTTATGCTCCTGATGTTTACGGCAGGTCTCGAGACCAGAATCTCCGACCTTCGTAAGACAGGATTCAAGGCACTTCTCATCGCATGCGCAGGTGTATTCGTTCCGCTCGTCGGAGGCACATTGCTGTATATGTCTTTCTACGGATTCGCACCGTGGGGAGATGAAGAATTCTATAAAGCATTATTCGTCGGATTGATACTTACTGCTACATCCGTAAGCATCACTGTCCAGACATTGAAGGAGCTCGGCAAGATCTCCGAATTCGTAGGTACGACTATCGTGTCTGCAGCGATCATCGATGATGTCATCGGCATCTTCGTTCTTACTATCGTAATCGGTATGAAAGATCCTACACAGGATATCAGCAGGACATTCTTAATGAGCGGATTGTTCTTCTTCGTATCACTTGTATTCGGTTATCTGTTCTACCGTGTGTTCAAGGTCATCGACAAGCGCTGGCCGCACACACGCCGTATCCCGATCATTGGTCTGGCGCTGTGCTTTGTTATGAGTTACTGCGCTCAGAAGTACTTCGGTGTTGCTGATATCACAGGTGCTTATGTAGCAGGTGTTATCTTAAGCTCACTCGATGATTCGACATATATCTCACGTAAGATGGATATCAATTCTTACATGATCTTCGGACCTGTATTCTTCGCATCCATCGGACTTCAGACAGATATCAAGTCTGTAGATACAAGTATCCTGTTGTTCTCAGGATGTTTCGTTCTCGTAGGTCTTCTTACCAAGATCATCGGCTGCGGCGGAATCGCACGTGTATGCGGATTCAAGGGTAAGGATACTCTTAAGATCGGCGTCGGCATGATGACCAGAGGTGAGGTCGCATTGATCGTTGCCCAGAGAGCATTGTCCGTCGGCGCATTGAGCGGTGCATACTTCACATCGGTAATCTTCCTGATCGTCGTCTCCTCAATCCTGACTCCGATAATCCTGAAGGTGCTTTATACCGATAAGACCCCTGCCGTTGAGGGGGCCTGACCGCTGCGGATTGTACTCTTTTCCGAATATCGGTAATTGAGTACAAGATTTTGGCTCTGTTTTTGTACCTTAATTGAGTATTTGAAGAAAGAGTACAAGGTATTAGAGATTTCCTTGTACTCTTTTTGATTTTGGGGCATTCGAGTACAAGATTTTCTGAAGATTCTTGTACTCTTTTTCGTTATTCGCAAATAGAGTACAAAGCACTGTTATTCAACCGTTCCAGGCTTTATAATGAACCTATCATTCTGTGGAAGGAATGAGGGATAAGATATGAAAATAGATATTACTTTGCAGGACCTGAACAACAGGTTGAGTTTTGTTGATCAAGTATTAGATTATGCCGATAAACAACTGGCTCAAATGCCGGGTGGCAATCTGCGGATTCAACATCAGGGAAAATCATTCACTTACTACAATTCAAGAACGGTTAAAGGAGATGCTAACGGTCATATAATCACTGACCGTAAACTTATTTCGGATCTTGCGCAGAAGAGTTATCTTCGTAAAGTCAGACAATCTGCAATGATGGAGAAGGAAGCTATCAGACAGCTGCTCGATAACTATCCGCAGATGCAGATCGAGAATATATACGACAGCTTCAGCGAAGATCGTAAGAATCTGATTAAGCCGGTCGCGTTATCCGATGAGGAATTCGCGAAGCAGTGGCTTGATAAGCCATACAAGAAGAAGGGGTTCCGAGAAGGGGATCCGAACTTCTTAACACTTAATGGCGAACGCGTCAGATCCAAGGCTGAGGCCATGATGGCCGACAGACTTAAGTTCTACAACATTCCTTATAAGTATGAATGCCCGATAGTAGTGGATGGGGAGGTTTTTCATCCGGATTTCACAGTGTTGAGAGTAAGGGACAGGAAAGTGTTCTATTGGGAACACTGCGGACTCATGGATAAAGAAGACTATGCCAATTATGCGGTCAGTAAATTCAATAAGTATGCCAAAGAAGGCATTATCCTGGGCAAGAACCTGTTCGCCACTTTCGAGACCGGCAGATGCCCGATGGATACCGGAGCAATTGATAGCCTTATAAACGCGCATTTTAAGTAAAATAAATAATAGAGTATAATATTCATCAGTTGAGGTTTTACGAGGAGTATTTACTATGTCTAAAATCAGGCTTGATGAATTAAAGCAGAACGCCAGAATCTATTTTGTAGGTATCGGCGGAATCTCTATGAGCGGACTCTCGCTTCTTACCAAGGGATACGGATTCACGGTAGGCGGTTCCGACAATCATCCTTCAGAGAGAACACAGATGCTCGCAGACAGCGGCATCACGATCTATAACTGCCAGGAAGGCAAGAACATCGATGAGTTCGAGCCTGACTATATCGTTAAGACAGCAGCTATCCTGCCTCACAATAAGGAGCTCGCCAGAGCCCTTGAGAAGAACATCACGGTCTTCGACAGATCTGAGTTCCTCGGAATCATTACTAACTCTTACAAGAACGTAATCAACATCTCCGGAACACACGGTAAGACAACTACAACTTCGATGACTTCCATGATGCTTATCGAAGAGGGTGTCGATCCCACTATCCACCTCGGTGCTCCGTTCGACGGTATCGGAGGCTCCACTGTAAGACAGGGCGGAGGAAGAGATCTTCTCGTATCCGAGGCATGCGAATTCAAGCGTTCATTCCTCGAGTTCAGATCTACTACTGCAGCTATCACTAATATCGATCACGATCACGTTGACTGCTATCCGACATTGGATGATGTTATCGACGTATTCGCAGAGTTCATCAACAAGATCGATGACGGCGGCAACCTCGTAGTTACAGGTACAGACGATAACATTAAGGAAGCTATCAAGAGAGCTGACAAGAAGGTCCGCGTTATCACTTGTGCATCTGACGGTTCCGATGCTGACTTCAAGGCAGAGAACATCACTTACACGGAAGGACTTCCGGGATTCGATCTCATCGCGATGGGCGAGAATATCGGCAGGGTCCAGCTTCGTGTTCCCGGTGCACACAACATAAGCAACGCACTTATTGCAGCTGCCTGCGCATACCTTAACGGTGCATCCGCTGCATCCATAATCAAGGCATTAAACGAGTTCGGCGGTGCCGACGGAAGATTCACTATCAAGGGCACATACAAGGGCTGCGAAGTTGTTGTAGATTATGCCCACCACCCGACGGCTGCACGCGTTACTATCGACGCTGCGATGCACATGCCGCATAACCACCTGCTGGTTATATTCCAGCCGCTTACTTTCAACAGAGTAGATGCGCTTTTCGAAGAGTATGTAACGAGTCTGCTGCCGTGCGAGAAGATACTTTTCTCAGAGATCTTCACGGACCGCGAAGTGATCCACGAAGGCATGGTGTCTAGTAAGAACATCGCAGACGAGATCAACAAGCGCGGCGGTAACGCAGAGTTCTACGCAGACAAGAAGGAGCTTGTAAGCAGAATGGACGAGCTCATTAACCCCGGGGACATGATCCTTATCTTAGGACCCGAAGACATAAGAGAGCTCGGTAACGAGTTGTGCCCCGGAGATAAGTAATGAGTAATCCCGAGACACAAAGACCCAAGCGCGCTCCCCGTAAGCAGGCTCCTATCGCTCTTATCAGCATGGGCCTCATGGCGGCGGTACTGCTGACGCTTGTAATCCTCTGTCTCGTTCCGGGTGCAGGCAAGAGTACGAAGAATCCCGTTATCGCTTTCTACGGCGACGAGGGCAATGTGCCTGCGCTCTCACTTCGAAATACACTTCACGCGGCAGGCTTCGAGTATGAGTTCTTAAGCTACGGCGAATCTCTACCTGATGCGAGTGACGTCGTTGTTGCAGGCGTCGGAGCTGACGCCGTTTACGTCATCAACGAGTATAAAGATGATCCGCATGTTATTGGATTCGTGTTGATTTGTCCCGAGCTTAACGAGGACTTCATGGAAGGCTTATCGAGCCTTAACCCCGCATGCGATGTCGCTATCTTCGCAGGACGCGATGATGCTGACAGCGTGCCTCAGATGGGTGCAGCGAGACTTATATACGAGAGAATGTCCGGCGACGATACGCTGTTCACTCCTTACGTAAAAAGAGGCGGCCTGTTCTCATCCAAGGTTTACTTCAACAACGCGCAGAACCGCATGCTGTCTCTGTCTGCCTTCAAGGTCAATGACGCGTCGAAGCTTCTGTTCTCGCCTTTGTTCCAGAACGAACTCGCGGGCTACTTAAGCGTAACTTATATCGATGAATCTACACGCGAGATCTCATTCGGCAGGATCAATTCATGGTTCGTATTCTGCTGGCTCGCTTTCATGTTCGCAGTAGTATCATTGCTGCTTTATATCTCCAACATGGGCCTGTCAGAGTCAGGCAACGATCCGAAGAAAGCACCTGTATCCAAGTGGGTCTTCGGTGTCATCGGAGGCGTGTCGATAGCGGTGGCGATCGGTATCATCGCGACGACTTTCTCGGAGACATTAAACACATCGATGCCGATGATACTCGTGCTTCTTCCGGTGTTGTTCATGCTCACGCTGTTCATCATCAATTTCAAGTGGATATATGCCAAGGAAGGTAAGTTCATTCCTTCCAAGAAGACACTGATCCCGTCGGTGTTCATGGCTGTGGTTATCGGACTTTATGCGATGCTTATCACGGCGCTTACGATGGACCTTCGTGTGTATGCCATACGTGATGCGGGACTGTCTTCGGGACTTCTTACCGCGTTGCTTGTAGTGGATATCACGCTCGCGACGGGACTCATCTATTCTTCACGTAAATCTTCTACGGCAGGCGAGGGCGCGAAAAACTGTTTCGGCAACAGGATCATCTTCGCACTCATGTTTCTGCCGAGCGTAGCCGCTTTCCTCTTCGGGCTCATCCCCGGAAATCAGGGAGTGTTCTACGCAGGTCTTGCAGGCATAGCTGCAACGGGACTTCCGTATCTTGCTGTTATGCCGATCGTGCGTCACACCGACAGGTCTCTCGTGCCCGGAGTGCTGCACGGAGTAGTGTTCGTTCTGGTTCTGGCTGCTGCATTATGACGGCCGGTACGAAAAGGGAGGAAAAGGGAACATGATAGATTTTTACAACGCGTTTATCTCGTACAAGCATGCACCGCTCGATACGAAGGTTGCAGAGCACGTTCAGCGTAACCTCGAGCACTTCCATATACCGCACGCACTCCGTAAGAAGACGGGGCGTAAGAAGATCGAGAGAGTATTCCGCGACAAGGATGAGCTCCCTATCACAAGCGACCTCACGGATACTATCTCTAATGCTCTGGAGAAGGCAGATTATCTTATCGTAATCTGTTCTCCTAACACGAAGAAATCTATCTGGGTAGAGCGTGAGATCAATTTCTTCTTAAGAAACCACACGAAGGATCAGATCCTCACGGTACTCGCTGACGGTGAGCCTGAGGATGTTATCCCCGATGTTCTCAAGTATGACGAGAAGGAAGTTCAGGACATGAACGGCGTGATGACCAAGATCAAGGTCTCGAAGGAGCCCTTGTCCTGCGATTACAGAATGCCTTTGTCCAAGGCTAAGAAGCTCGAGCTTCCGAGACTCGCTTCTGCTCTTATCGGCTGCTCTTATGATGAGCTTGTAAGACGTCAGCGCGCATACAGAATGAGACGTGTCATGATACTCTCGACACTGCTCATTCTTGCAGCTGTAGGATTCGGTACATACATGACGATAAGTAAGAGGAAGGTTGATGCTGCACTCGAGCAGGCGATGATCAACCAGTCCCGATATCTCGCGACGGAATCAAACAATCTGTTCGAAGCAGAAAGACGAAGCGATGCTCTCTATCTCGCTCTCGCAGCTCTGCCTCAGGGTGAAGGAGACGACCGTCCCGTTACCGGTGAAGCAATGAGCGCCCTGACACGTGCTACATATGCATACAGAGGCCTTAACGGAATGTCACTTGCTTCTGTATGGGACTACACGACGGGAAGTGATATATGCGGCTTCTGGGTTGATGAAGAAGCTACCAAGCTTGCTGCGGTAGATGAGCTCGGAGTTATTACTGTCTGGAATACAGAGAATCACAATGTTCTGTATACGATCGATGATAATCGATTACACCCGATCAAATGTATATTTATCGGCGGCACTCTCGTAGTCGAGAGTGATGATGAGCTTGTCGGTTTCAATGAAGATACGGGTGAGCAAATATGGTATATGGAAACCCGTGGCAGTATGGATGATTATGCCACCGATGAGATTCTCGTTCTTGATGACAATCACGTTTTTTGTGCAAGAAGTGACGATGCACTGTTGATAGTTAATACTGACAACGGTGATCTTGATCGTGAGATCATCTTGCCCGATTCCGTTGCTGAGTCCAGATTCGACGATAATTCATTCTACTATACCGGATTCTCATTATCTCCCGACAAGACCAAACTTGCTTACAGAGGATTCACATCCATTACTCAATCTAGTGCTGTCGGTATCTACGATCTTGAGAGGGAAGAGGTGCTCTGTACCTATGATGTGAATGAGTATGTCGAGGAAGTAAACTGGATCGACGACAACAATATCATGGCTATATCTTATGACATATCTTCCTATGATTCTACGAGATTTGTCGACTCTTATGTTCTTACTCCTACGGAGAGAACGGTCTATTGCTTCAATGCTCATAACATGGATCTGAAGTGGTCTGCCGGTATTGTATGTACGAGCTTGAATGTCTATTCGGGATTCATCTGGCTCGAAGCAAATCATATGGTCGCATTCTACGTCGGTAACAGATGTGTCGCCTTTGATATCAATTCCGGAGAGATTCTGTATGACTGGTATACCAACGAGAGTATTGTACATGTTTCCGACAGAGACGGCGACGGCTGGCCGTTGATGATCACGAGAGGCGGAGGAATGATATTCCCGTCTCCGAGTCTTAATAACTCTTCCATCCGACTGACGTATGAGTTCGTTGATCACATCTCGAGCATCATAGTTAACCATGGAGTGTATCTTACGGATGACTCTGCCCGACACATTATCTGCTACAACACCGGAGTATGTGATGAGGACTGGAATGAGACTTCCGGAGTTGGCATCAGTTATCCCAGTGAATACTATCTCGACGACAATATTCTTGCATTGCTTTCCGGCCTGGTTGAGGAAATGAAGATCACACTTATCGATCCTAATACCAACAGTCTTATCGCCGAGATTCCTCTGGATGAATTTGAGGTTTATTCATCACAGTTTGCTTTCCTTGGTACGGATGATACGAATCTCTATGTATCGGTTACCAATTACTCCGAAGGAATTGTCCTTTTTACGATTGATCTATCCGACGGAAGTTATGAGACGGAGGTCCTTAACGATCATTCGGCTTTGGCGGATTACAGCGTTTCATATCGCGACGGAATGTTGTGTTATGTCTACGGAACACTTTCAAATCCGCAGATTGCTATCCGTCCTGCTATAGGAGGAAGACCCCAGTTGTTCTCAGCTCCTATCGAAGACATCGCAGATATTACTGCTGCACCTCAGTACTATGAGAGAGCTGAGCTTATCTATGTGCCTTGCGAAGGCGGTGACTATATTATCGATACCGAGTCTGACAGCTGCACACAGGTAAACCTCCCGGAATTCTGGGATTACACTACCATGATCGAATATGATACGAACAATAACAGATTCATAGTTTCAGATTCCACGAGACTCGTCTATGTCGATGCCGAGACTTGTGAAGTTACCTTTAATTTTGATACTGATGGTATGACTGTTGTAGGATATGGCTTACTGAGTATGAATGAGACTGAATATCTTGTCGTTATCTATGACGGCGGCCATATGTACCGATACGATGCTGTTACCGGAGATTACATCGACAACATGGATATCAGCGGATATATCAACCATATTCCTGAAGCGGCTATTATCTATCCTGATGTTGAAGCCGGATACATGTATGTTCAGCAGGACCATCTCACGAGTATTATCGATCTTAGCTGTTGGTATGAGGTTGGCTTCATCGAGAACAGCCTAGGTCATCATGCGATGACAGACCGCTTCTATTCGCTGATGTATGACAATTCTTCTGACGTAAGAGTCGGATACTTCAGACACTACACACTTCAGGAACTCATCGACAAAGCGAACGAGATCCTCGGAGGCATTCCGATCCCAGAAGAATTGAGAAATATCTACGCTATTGACGGTTAAGGATTATTAAGCCAGCCACACTGTGTCGACCGGCTTATAGAGCTGGTCGAACAGTCTGTCCTTAATGACATAGATGTCGTGCGGATCGTCTTCTCTTACGGCGATATAATCACCGACATTGCCTGAGTAATACTTCTCGTCATCCCAAGCAGTAAAGAGCTTAACGGGATGGTCGAGAGGCTTGGCAAATATGCTTGCTGTTCCCGGCGGGCTGATTACGGTCTTCGCATAAGGGAGGACCTGCTTTATCTCGCCCGTGTTTACGTTCTTGATCTTAGGATCGTACTTAAACTGACCTACGAAATTAAATCCCGTAGCGTCATAACTGCTGTTGAGCTTCTCTTCTGTGATCGGGTAGATCTCGCCTTCGAGACCGATCATGAGATAAGAGTCTTCGGTAACCGTGATGTTAACATCGCCCTCGAGAGTTCTTATCTCGATGTTGGAACCGACAGGGAAGACATCGGCGAGCTTAACTGCACCGAGCTTCTGCTCACGCTTCGTGTACTTCTTCATGTCGGAAGTATCGAGGTTGGTCTCCTTGGCATAGATAACGATGTACTTCTCGTAGTAATCGGCGATCCTGCTCTCCATCGTCTCCTCAGCACTCATGGTGAGAAGCTCGGGTCTTATCGTGCCGCCGGCCTTAAGAAGGTGTCCGCCTCCTCCGCCGATACCGTCAGCGATGAAAGCTGCGAACTCATTCGCATGCACTTCCTTCGTACAGGATCTTACCGAGAACTTCACCTCATCGGGGCTCTCGTAGTATGCGATACACACGTCTACATCTGCCGTCTCCATCGAAAAGTCGGAGATAACACCGAGGATATTGGGGTCACACGGCTCCGTCTTGATTACGAGGTACTTGTCGGTAGGGTGGTACTCGAGGTCGAGGATAGCCTTGCCCGTAAGCTTGAGCTCCTCGAGAGAGATGTTGGAGTTACTCATCTTCGTGATGAGACTCTTATTAACAATGAGAGAGTCCACCATATCTCGGTCGAGAGGGTGGGACATCTCAGAGAACTTATTCGTATCACAATAAAGTCCGTAGTACAGAGCCGTCGCGAGATTCTTGTTCGAATTAACGTCGTAGCCCTCGTCACGGAGCATATCCCACATGACAGTCGAGCACGAACCGATATCGCTTCTTACTTCTGAAAGTCTCGGCAGAGCTACGGTTACCTGATGGTGGTCGATGATGCCGACGAGCTTCGAATCCGTGAAGGTGACATTACGCTGGCCGCACTGGCAGTCGACCGTGATGAGAAGGTCGGGCCTTCTGCTGAATTCAGGCTCGTAAGTTACCGGGATATCAAGATCTGTGAGCATGATAACGAGATTGCTCTTCTTGATGGGGTTGTTGCCTCTGTAGATGAATTCGGGGGATTTGCCGTTGTCCTTCAGATATGTATAAAGAGCGAAACCCGATGCCAGAGCATCAGCGTCCGGGTTATCGTGGCACTGGATAACTATGTCATTGTACTTTAGAATGTCTGAAAGACGCATTTATATAGTTCCCCTACGCGTTATTCTCAAAAAATTATAACACCTTATATATATAAATAAAAAGTTGACATGCACCAACAATGATGATAGTATACGCGGGTGGCCGCATGCGACGGGCTTTTAAATTTGCGCTTTTTCCTTGTATTTACGGGGTTTTGAGCAATGCCTAGGGTGAAGCAGCGAGACTGGAAGAACAGGAGGACACAGTATGTACGCAGTAATTAAGACAGGCGGCAAGCAGTATAAGGTTGCTGTCGGTGACGAGATCTTCGTTGAGAAGCTCGAAGGCGAGGCTGGCGATACAATCACATTTGATGAAGTATTGGCAGTTGGCGATGACAACGGTATCAAGGCTGGCTCTGATGTAGCAGCTAAGGTTACCGGTGAAGTCGTAAAGCAGGGCAAGAATAAGAAGATCGTTGTTCTTAAGTACAAGGCTAAGAAGGGCTACAGAAGAAAGAATGGCCACAGACAGCCTTATACAAGAGTACGTATTACGGGCATCGCTTAAGGCGGGAACGTAATAATGATCACCGTCAAGGTCGTCAGGGATCAGTCACGTAAGGTCACCGGGTTGTTCGTAAGCGGACACTCAGGATACGCCGAGGCAGGATCCGACATAGTCTGCGCAGGAGCATCGACACTGGTTTATACATTGGCGAATGCACTTGAGAGGATCTGCGGTATTGATACAGAGTACAGTACCAGGATCGAAGAGGATATGGGTGACGGCAACGTAAGCGCCGAGATCATAATTCCTGAAGGAAGAATGAGAGACGAGGGCGCAGCTGACAGAGCTCAGGTGATAATGGAGACAGTAGTTCTCGGATTCATCTCACTGGCACAGTCGGTTAACACAGACGGTAACAGATACATCAGTATCACAGAAGAAATTTGAGACACTCGGAGGTGTAAGAAATGCTTAACATGAATTTACAGCTCTTCGCTCATAAGAAAGGAATGGGTTCCACCAAGAACGGTCGTGAGTCCCAGTCCAAGAGACTCGGAGCTAAGAAGGGCGACGGTCAGAGCGTAGTTGCAGGCAACATCATCGTAAGGCAGCGCGGAACAAAGATCCATCCCGGTAACAACGTTGGAATCGGATCTGACGATACGCTTTTCGCTAAGATCGACGGCCTCGTAAAGTACGAGCGCGTTGGTTCTTCCAAGAAGCAGGTAAGCGTTTATCCCGCTAACTGATTATTGTAGGTTCAATTAGAATCCACTGCCTGTCGATATTATTCGGCAGGCATTTTTCTTTAAGGTAAGAATATGTTTATAGATCATGCGAAGATTTACGTGAAGGCGGGCGACGGTGGTCCCGGTATGTGCTCGTTTCATACTGAGAAGTATATAACCAACGGCGGTCCTGACGGCGGCGACGGCGGTAAGGGCGGCGACGTTGTTTTTGTCGCGGCACAGAAGCTTACGACACTTCAGGCTTTCCGCTTCAAGCATAAGTTTGTTGCTCCCGACGGCGCGAAAGGCATGAACCGTAAGATGTATGGCAGAGGCGGTGAGGACCTAAGGATTGCAGTTCCGGTAGGTACCGTTATCAAGGATGCCGATACAGGCAAGATTCTTGCAGACTTTACGGAAGACGGTCAGGAGGAAGTCATCTGCGTCGGCGGTAAGGGTGGTCTCGGTAATATGCATTTTGCAAATTCCGTAAGACAGGCTCCTCAGTTCGCTCATCTGGGAATGCCAGGCGAAGAGAAGAATCTTCAGGTAGAGCTCAAGCTCATCGCTGATGTCGGACTCGTAGGATTCCCTAACGCAGGTAAGTCTACATTGCTCTCGGTCATGACCCGCGCGAAGCCTAAGATCGCTGATTATCCTTTCACGACACTCGAGCCGGTATTAGGCGTAGTCCAGGACTTCGACCAGGCATTCGTTATCGCTGATATCCCGGGACTTATCGAAGACGCACATGAAGGCGCAGGCTTAGGCCACGACTTCTTAAGACATATCGAGAGAACGAGACTTCTCATTCATGTTGTTGACGTATCTTCTCATGACGGAAGAGATCCGATCGATGACTTCAATGCGATCAACAAGGAGCTTCGCGAGTTTAACGAGGAGCTTGCCTCCCGCCCGCAGGTTGTTGTCGCGAACAAGTGTGACGACGCACTTGATGAGGAGATTGAGCTTTTCGAGGAGGAAGTAAGGAAGCAGGGTTACGAAGATTTCTTTGTAGTAAGCGCTGCGACCAGGGAAGGCGTGAAGGAGCTTACGGATAAGGTGACGGAGCTTGTAAGCAAGCTGCCGCCCCCGGTTGTCCACGATGTTATCGAGAAGGATACGAAGAAGGTTTATAAGTTCGAGAAGGAAAAGAAGTTCACGATCGCCAAGGAGGACGGCATGTACGTCATCGAGGGCTCGTGGGCAAGCAGACTGCGCGAGAGTACGGACTTCGATGTTTACGATTCAGCCCAGTATTTCCAGCGTGCCCTGATCAAGGAAGGCGTGTACGATGCGCTTAAGGAAGCGGGCATTCAGGAAGGCGATGAAGTAAGGATCGACGACTTCGTTTTCGAGTGGGTAGAGTGATTTACAATTTGTTCACAAATATTCATAGTGGTTTCGCATTGCATCGCTATACTTAAGTCATAGAGTAGTTACCTTCTTAAGAGTAAGTAGAGTTTGTCAGACGACCTCCGGTGAAAGCCGGAGGTTTTATGTTTGTTAAAATACAGCCGGCAGAGTAAATGTTATAATATTTTTATATTTTTTTTATTGTAGAAGGGGGTTCTCCCATGGCTAAGACTGAATTTGAACAGAAGATATATGATGACGTAAAGAATCAGAAGGGAACAAGTTTTACGATTCATGCGAGCCTGCTCGAGAGACTGCTTGTAAAGAAGACATCGGTAACGAATCTTCATCCTAATGCAGACGATGAGTTCACGTTCGAGGATATCGGACCGAGCTTTAAGATCATCGGTGAGTATGAGGAGAAGTTCAGATATGCATTAAGACATAACCAGCCGGTATTCGACGATGCACTTATCGTCGAGAAGCTGCATCCGAAGGGATACCTGCTTCTTAACGGCCACCACAGATGGGCGGCTGCGATGAGATGCCAGATCAAGAAGGTTCCGATCAAGATCGTTAACCTCGCTCAGGATTCCGATATCAAGAAGATCCTCGAGAACTCCAATCACGATAAGCGAGTAACTCTCGATCTCGATGAGGTAATCTTCCGCAGCAAGGATGATAAGTACACGGAGAAGGTTCCGGGATTCCCTCATGTTATGAAGTTTAGTAACAAGATCAAGCTCGGTATCCCCGCGCTGTTCTATTACCTTACGAAGAACGGTTATGACATCTGGGTATATTCTGCGAATTACTATTCAATCGATGATATCAGAAGGTTCTTCAGACATTATTCGGTTCATGTTGACGGTATCATCACGGGTACCATGAAGAGAAAGAATAACAAGTCCGAAAGCGCCGTTCAGCGTGAGAAGATGATCGCAGATAAGTATAAGCAGACACTTCATATCGACAACAACATGATCCTCATGACGGGCGATGTCGAGGGTGCAAAGTATAAGAAGTTCGAACTCGATGTACCGCCTGAAGAGTGGTCAAGAAAAGCAATCGATATTATCGGAGAGATAATCAAGGATGGCCAGAAAGCTTAAAGATGAAGGCAAGATGCGAATCTCCTTCGATCTGGATGAGGTCCTGTTCGTTCGTCCGGATACGCATAAGGTAGAGTCGCAGCTTCTTTTCCCGTTCAACCTGATCTTCAAGGAGCGCTTGAGGTACGGTACGCCGCACCTTATTAACACGCTGCAGAAGATGGGTTACGAGGTGTGGGTTTACACGTCTTCTTTTCGATCTGAGTTCTATATCAAGACGCTGTTCCGCTGCTACGGAATCAAGTTCGACGCCATAGTAAATGCCCAGCGTCACCTGAAGGAAGTGCAGGGCAACCGTAAGCAGATGATGCCGCAGAAGGTGCCTAACTATTACCACATAAAGCTGCATGTAGATGATGAGAGCGTAATATGCTCCTACGGAAAGCAGTACGGCTACGCCGCATACCAGCTCGACGCTCCCGATGAAGAGTGGACTGACAAGATCATCGCGAGAGCGGAAGAGGTAAAGAAGAAGTGGGAGTGGGAGCAGGAAGCTTTCAGAAGACGTTAAGCCTTATACTGCTCCTTCAGCTTAAGGATGTGATCCACCTTCTTGTCGATGAGGCTTTCCTTCATGCTCAGAAGTCCATAGTAGCTCTTGATATCATCTCTGCTGTAATCGCCGCTTACGAGCTCCGCACGGCAAAGGTAGAACAGACCTACGGACGAAGCGAGCTCATCGATCTCAGAGTCCTTAAGAGTTGATTCAGCCATCTCGAATGCCAAAGTACGTTTCTCGTTAAGAAGCTTGATGAGATCGCCTAGATTCTCGATGCCGAAGAACTCGAGCTGTCTTATGTAAGGATCCGCATTTACTTCCGTAAGCTGCGCTCCCGTGATGGCAGCGATGCTGTCTGTGAAGTTTACGAAGTCATCGTTGTATCTCATGAACTCACGAAGTGAGAGTGCATCGATCTGAATGTCAGCGACATCACCGGTACGCAGTCTGTCAATGACGATGCATGTGTATCTGTCGAGCTCGCGCTTGATCCTTCCGAATCCCGCATCGGCAACCTCGAGGAGACTTGCCATCTGTGAGAACTCGCGGCGTACGTGACGCGGAACACCGAATTCATTCTTGTAACCCAAGTCGTGCTCGATCTCAGCCCATGTGTGTTGAAGGACCGTGCGGATCTGAATCTCGAACTTGAATTTGCACAGCTCGGCAGGATATTCATCCGAAGGCTTCAGGGAACATATATAGTGAACCGACAGATAACCGAATGCGTTGGGCTTAAGCATCTTGCTCTTATCGACGTAGTTGTCTCTGTCGATGACAAACAACTCTTCCACGAGGCTGCTGATCAGATCAATCTGATCTGTAAAGTAGCAGATGATTCTGTAGCCGACGATGTCTGTCAGATCCGATGCTGTGGAGTACTTATCGGGCTTACGTGTCAGCTTGCCCGATATGGACTCGGCTGACTTAACGCGGTGCGCGATCTGCATTGTATGTATGTCCGCTCTGTCGAGCGCATCGTTAAGTTTCTTCTCTACTATCTCATCGAGCTTGATATAGTTATCTATATTGTCATAGTAGCTCAGCATCTTGAGCTGGTTCATATTAGAGGTTCCCTCCGGCCTTCGTTCTATATTTACCCCTTATTATACTCGAGAATGTCACCTGGCTGACAGTCCAGAGCTTCGCAGATAGCTTCGAGAGTGGAGAAGCGTATCGCGGATATCTTGCCGTTCTTCATCTTCGACAGGTTGACGTTAGATACGCCGACCTTCTCAGACAGTTCGTTAAGTGACATCTTACGGTCGGCCATGACGCGGTCGAGTCTTAGAATTATCTGTCCCATAAGCTCACCTCACAATGTCTCATCAGACTGAACCTGAAGTGTCTTACCGTAGTCGAGGATGTTATAGACTGCCCATGTAACCAGACCGCCCAATACGCCCTGAGCCATACCTGTAGTCAGGAACAGAAGGACACTTCCGAAGATCATTACTATCATGACCTTCTTGATAACCTTATCTGTGAAAGGTGTGTCTTCCTTCTCGATGGTCTCGAATGTCTTGCTGATAAGCTTAGTCAGTACAGCGGTTACTGCGAGTAAGCCGGCCATCATGAGGATATAAGTGCTCAGGGAGAATGAGTAGGGATACTCGTCCATGATATTCTGCAGTGCAGGGATATCGGAGTGCCAATCCTCGGGGTCGCCCAGATCTACGTAACCTACATTAAAGCGTTCTGTGTCGAACCTGCCTTCATCTGTGAGGGCTACGATCTGAGGCTCTGTCTCTGCCTTCGTAGCGAAAATCATGATGCCTGCGACAGCACAGCATACACATCCTACGATAGCCATCACGCACATTATGTTGGAAATGATCTTGCCGATGCGGCAGCTCTTCTTGATATTAGCAATCTTAATGTTCTCTTCGTTCATCTTTATGATCTCCTTATTCGAACGTAATCTGTGTCTTCGAAGATGTCTCAACTATACTATGTGGTTTTATCAAAGTCAATAACAATTTAATGATAAACATTAAATTGTTTACGGGAACGATTAAGAACGACGGGTGTATGAGGAGGGGCGTTATTTGTTATATAATTACAAAGTAAAAAAGAATCAGGGAGAATAAACTCATGCCCGAGAGCACAAAAGAAACAACGACCGCTACAGTCCTCAGAATTACATTCGCGATCATCGGTGCTATCCTCATTATGATCTGCACATGCTCAGCAGCATTAAGATTTACGGTTCTTAATGACTCATTCTGGGGAGACTTCCTTAAGAGTGAAGACTTCGCAGATCTGCTTAAGGCAGAGTTGAATCTTGATTCCACTACATTCCGTCTTAATCCCAATTCGGATCTTACGGTTGATTTTACTGACGATGATGCTCAGGATGACTTTGTCGGTATCATTGTTGACGAGTATCTCGAACTTCTGATCGATGGTGACACCAGTCTGAACCGCGACAGATTCGAAGATTTCTTCGATGAATATGATGATGAATTGTTCGGTGATCAGGATCTTTCCAAATCAGAGAAGAGAGCGGAGATTGAATCATTTGTTGATACTTTCGAAGAGGCATTCGAGCGGTTCGACAGTGATGACGATAATCAGGATGCATTCGGTTTCATGCATGCATATATGATTGCTGCCAGAAGAACACTCATTACCACGATAATTTCGGCAGTTATGATCGCAGCGATTGTAGTTGTTCTTCTCGTCATTCATAAGAATAAGTTCCGCCCGGTAAGAGCGATGGGTATTGCCATGACATCAGCTCAGGCTCTGAGCACATTGGGTTGGGGATTCGTTGCTATCGCATTCAGCTATGCCAATGACATTGCAGTCGAAGAGGAAGAACCGGTTGTTCAGGTGTTCGTAAATAGGATAAGCGAGCATGTAGGTCATATCACTCTGTTTATGTTTGTCACACTTCTTATCGGCATCGCCCTTACTGTTGTCGGAGCCGTAGGCGCTAAGAAGACCGCCGAGAATATGATCGAGGATTAAGTTGAATACACACATTAGTTTCTTATTCGATCTTGATGAGACTTTACTTAACTTCCATGCGTCCGAGAAGATCGGATTGAAGGAAGTAGTCGAGGCTAACGGCTGCGAGTTTAATGACGAAGTCTATGCTTTCTTCAAGGCCCGTAATAAGGAGCTGTGGCTCATGCTCGAGAAGGGCGTGATAACGCGTACGGAGCTTTTCGAGACGAGGTTCCGTGAGCTCCTTACGAAGTGCGGTGCAGATACGTCGAAGCTCGATCTTCTTAAGATAAACTCAGAGTTCATAATGGCGATGTCACGTAACGGCGTGATCTTAGACGGTGCGATCGAACTGCTTGCGCGCATTAAGAGTGACATCAAGGGTGCTCGCATATATATCGTAAGTAATGGCGCGACGATCAACGCTATCGGCAGGATTAAGTCCACGGGAATGGATGCGTATCTCGACGGCACTTATATAAGTGAGGACATGGGCGTGAATAAGCCATCGCCGGAGTTCTTCAGAATCGTGCTTGATGATATCGGTGCTGATAAGGAGAGCTGTATTGTTATAGGAGATTCACTCTCGTCCGATATGCTCGGTGCGAAGAATGCCGGGATAGCTTCTGTATGGTTCAAGCCTTCGGGCGATATCGAAGCTGCAGTTAAGGAATACGAGATAGGCTATACTGCCGATACTTACGATGAGCTTTATGAAGTTCTTGTAAACTGGGCAACATGTAATCTTCCGGTAAACTAACCCCAATTTGCTAAAGCTATAATTAAGTCAGAAGAATACTTTGGAGGGCTTAATTATGAGAAGAAATAAGATAATTGCGATAGTCCTTTCCGCGGCAGTGTTTATGGGGGTAGCCGCAGGATGTAAGAAGGAAGAATCACAGGAGCCGATAATGCTCTATTATGACGATGCCCAGGGCGGCGATGCGTCTATGGTTACACTTGCAAGCGAGACTGCTCCATCGCAGACGCAGGGCGGCGAGATACTCGCTCCTATCATCGCTGACAGAACTCAGACAAATAATACTGCAGCTACGACGGCCACATCAGAGACCAGTGAGTCGAGTTCTTCCGAGACCTCGGCAACTACTACGGCCGAGACTCAGGAGGGACAGACCGGCGATCAGCCTGCTGATGTTCCCAGTGTCTCAGGTTCTCATGTAACGGATAATGCCGGCGTTATCGGCGATGAGAGTGCAGTTAATGCCGCGATGTCTTCATTCGAGAGCAACACGGGTGTAAGTCCCGCTATCATCACGATAAGAGATTCCAGAAGCGGAGACGATTTCAGACAGTATGCGCGCGACCTGTACAGCAGCAACTTCAGTGATCAGAATCATGTGCTTGTTGTATATCAGCTCACACCTCAGGGCACATGGTCATGGACATGCGTCTTCGGAACTGATACTGGCAGTGTATTTACGCAGGACACGATCAATACATTCCAGTCCGACCTTACTTCGGCGTTCTCGAGCAGCAGCGTAGATTCAGCGCTTGTTAATACCTTCAATAACGCGCAGGGACAAACTTAAGCTGATTCTGTGATATATTAAGGGGGCTATGAAAGTCACCGCTGAAGTCAGAGATCTTAAGAAGCTTAACGGCAAGATACGAGGAATTATCATTGCCTTTACTGTTTATATGCTTCTAACCGCAGGATCCATAATCGGTGCAGTTCATTATAAAGGAATATTCACGGTTCTCGCTCTGCTTTTTATAGTATTTCTTATCCCATCAATCATCATCTCGTTTGTTGTGGCATCGAAGGGTTATAACAATTCCTGGATGCTTGAAGATTATGATCTGTATTCGCAGGATGGCGGTATTTTCTATAATGGCAAAAGACTTCACGTCAATTATAATGAGCAGGCTGATGTTATATATGTCCATGATCTCGGAGATCATGATGATCTTTCCAAGGCCTCCGTCTACCTTACCGTCTTTGATGAAGACAAGGATAAGTTGATGGATTACATTCGCGAGAACGATATCAGGATTGAGGAAGAACGCGTGGTTCCCGGAAGGGGAAAGTACGGCATGATCACCACGCTGGATCTTAGCGTTAATAAGTACAGAAGAAGGTAATAGCTTTTACGTTATACAGACAGCTTTGCAAGTCGTAAAAATGCAATCCCCGGAAACTATCCGGGGATTTTTTGTCGGTTAATCAACAGAGTCTAATTCGCGTGTCGCTAAAGCGACAAAAGGCCCGTTTATTAATGATTGGTTAGGGTCCGTAAACGCCGCATAATAGGGCCATCACAAACAAAAACACAAAACAATTTAAGGAGGAGTTGGAAAATGAAAAACATGAAGAAGTCAAAGAACGGTATGTGCCTCATAGAGATGGTTCTCGTAGTAGCAATCATTTGTATCCTGGCAACAGTTCTTCTCTACAATTTCGTAGGTATTCTCAAAGTTTTGGGTATTCCGCTTCTCGGAGCTTAATAACTTAAACATCTATCACTCTCTATAAAATAAGGTTTTATACCCCCGTGAAAGTAAAGCAGAATGCTTTCACGGGGGTGATTTCTTTGTGTAGATGACATAGCACAAACACGCAGCTGCTGTTAAGACGGCAGCTGTTATTATGCTCGCTTCGATTCCGTACTCGCCGCCGTTTAAGATGTTGTTTCCTGCGGAACGAATATCAAATACTGCAGCTGTGACATCGGTACCGCTTAAGTTAAGTCCCATGATGTTGTACAGGATGAAGTTCCAGATTGTATGCAGTGCGCATGCAGCCCAGATGCTCTTGGTGAGAAGCGTGATGAGCGACATCAGGATGGAGAGCACGATGAGATTATAGATGCCGAGGACGATGAGGCTCGGTGTGCCGCCGATCATGGCAGGAAGGTGTGGCACGGTAAAAAGCAAAGTACTCACACCGACAGCAACGGGTACCGAAGTCTTTTCGAGCATGAGCTGCTGAACAACACCTCTGCACATGAGCTCCTCGTAAGCTCCCTGAAACACGAAGCCGCCGAGTGACATCAGGATCATGGTGACGTCAGGCTGCGCGAAAAGGCCGTGGTACTGAAGGCTTCCCGTGAGAAGCGCTGCGCCTGCGCTGACTGTTATGAGGACGGTGCCGATGATAATGCCGATAAGGTAAGCGCCGGCGCGCTTTGTGAGGCCGAGTTCCGGCAGTGACTTCTTGTGGATAAGTTTCCAGTACAGAAGGGGGATGGCAGTCATGACTGCAAATCCGAAGATGCCCATGAGCCCCTGTGCGAGCGGGTCAGTGAAGAGTTCGCCCTTGAGCGGGTTAAGACCGAAGGGGAAGTGAAGCGCGATGGTGAGGGTCTCCGAGATGAGTGTGGCGGCAATAGTGATTACGTAGAATATGATGATAACTTTGATGATCTGTTTTACTGTTCGCATGTTTTTCTCCTATGTTGGGGCGCATTAACGGATAGTCCGTCTGCGCCGGACTTGATCGGTTGTTTGGAGTTGTCGGTTGGATTAGGCGGGGAAACCGTTAACGAGGAAATAGATGAGCATTGAGATAAAGTCGATGCCGAGAAGAACGCCGAAGCCGATGAGGAACCACTTTAGGGCTGTCTTCGCACGTTTGCCGTTCTTATCTGTCAGGATCTTGTTGTCGATGACGTCGGCCATGGTCTTATGGTCCTCGTTCTCGATCGGCTCGATGCCTTTAAGAAGATAATCTGTTGTTACATCAAAGACATCGCTCATGATAATTACTTTGTCGAGGTCGGGGGTAGCCTGTTCGCTCTCCCACTTCGAGACTGCCTGGCGGGATACGCCTACTGCGTCAGCCAGCTCTTCCTGAGACAGGCCCTTAGTTTTTCTTAAGCTCTGGATACGATCTGCGATTGTCATGTTTATACCTCCAAGGTTTGATGATTCGAGGTTAGCAGGAAGCTCCTTAACATAACCACCAACCGTACCTTGAACTTTGTCAACCAGCGGTTGCAAATGCTTGATTTTCAGTGTTTGAGAGAATTATAGCACTAATTTAGTGCCGGTTTATTCCATGTAGGTACTTGATGAGGGGATAGTGTATTCGGAGGCAGGGTAGACGCCGATCGGTTCATGTCCGCACATGACGAGATAGAACTTGCAGCCGATAGAGGAGGCTCCGTATTTGGCCTCGGATACATTACGATGCACTCCGTTCGAGAAGTAGAGGGTATAGACCCAGTGTCTGTTTCTCCTGGAGCCGCCATAGTGACGCTCCATATTGGTGACGGTAACTGTTGTGATAACCGGCTTGTTGAATATTGCGGGAACAGCGCGGTTTACAGGCATTGCAACAAACATCACGATAAATACGATGCATATGAAAATGGCAAACAGAGTCTTCGCTTGTGAAGTGGTTTCTCTGAAATCCGCGAATCCCAAAGGGAGAAAGAGGATTACGGAAGCAGTAAGTGAGAAGAGAAATGCTCCGAGCATTCCTCCTTTGATCGAACTGAAGATGTAATAGAGGCGCAGGTCATCGATATAGTAATCTGTCAGACTGGTGCCTGATACATCGTGCGACAGAAGCATTGCGATAAAGAAGAGTATGAAAAATACAATATCTAATACGACAAAAATCCTAAGAAGTACTGCGTTGAGTTTTAATTCATTGTCATTCATATAAATATCCGTCCCTTATGTGATATGCTATCACAATTAAGGGGCGGATTCATATTTAGCTTTACATTCTCTCTAATCTGATGCGGTCGGCGATTCTCTCGCGCTCTGCGATACGGTATCTGAAAGTGAGATCGGTTGCCTTCTTGAAAGCACGCTTCTCGAAAAGGGCCGAGAGGACCATCCAGCCGGAAACCAATGCAACGCAGGTAGCTGACAGCATCAAAGCTATGATGCATTTCTCTCCCATCAAGATTGTTGATAATACTGCGGCTACGAGAATGAGCACAGCAAGAATAAACATAACGATCTTGATTCTGGTTCTGCTGAATCTGAAGATATAAGGGATCTTATTGAATTCATCTGTAAAGCAGATATCGAAGATCTCATCGTTTTCCATAGTCATAATGTACACTCCTTGTTTGTTTGATTGTTTATGATTCAATTATTCAAGGATTCAAGTATAAAACCAATGATTAATACTCCTGCGATATGTTGTAAAAGCAACACTAATACATCGGACTGCCGCTTATTGAAGGAGATTCCAAACAACAGCACATAACAAAACCCCCGAAGCGATGCTTCGGGGGTTGTTATGTGTTATGGCGGAGAAGGAGAGATTCGAACTCTCGAAACCCTTTTGGGGTTTACACGATTTCCAGTCGTGCGCCCTCGACCAGGCTAGGCGACTTCTCCATGATCGTAAATGAGACGTATTCGGCTCAAACGCCTGATAATTGTACTTGCTTTGTACTTCTTTGTCAATCAGCTTTGTGATACAATCTCACGCGTAAGAATGAAGGTAAGGGGATGACCTCATGAATATTAAGAAGTTATTCGTAACGGCGGGAATGTTGATAGTTATGGCAGCGGCATTGTGCGGCTGTTATGTGCCTGCTTCCGCACCGGAAACAGTTGTTATCCCTGATTACAATGAGGCGGTTAGTCTTGTAACGGCTTATGAGGATGCTTACCGCGCGTATGTACAGGCAGGCGCGGGTGAAGTGTCTGTTGTTACGGCCACAGGTTCTACGCCTCTCGGAAGTGAGTGTTCATCGCGTTATGTCCGCACAACTAACGGGGAATACGAGTCCTGCTCTCTTACTGTAATGAGAGATAGAGAGGAACATGACGAGTATTTCAATCTCAATAACGGCCTTATGCTGTTCGTCCGTACATATTTTGACGACGAGGGCGCATTATTTATCGATAAGTATTTGTGTGCAGGAGAGAATATTTATTTAATTAATAACGAGACTCAGACGATGGATTATATTGATGATATTACTTCACTCGATTGCTTCGTTACTTTCGATCAGGTAAGAAGAGTTTACGGCGAGCCTGTCGATACCTCTCAGACTCAGCTTCCTGCATAAATCACAATGACTTTCAGACACGGCTTTATAAGTGGCCTGGCGATAGGCCTGGGATATCTGTCGGTTTCGTTCTCGTTCGGAATTATGGCGGTTAATAGCGGTCTTACATGGTGGCAGGCCGTTCTGATATCCATAACAAATCTGACGTCGGCCGGGCAGGTAGCAGGTGTCGGTATCATGGCATCGGGCGGAAGTCCGGTAGAGATGGCCGTCACTCAGCTCGTAATCAATCTTCGTTATTCACTGATGGCAATATCGCTGTCCCAGAAGGCCGATTCTTCTATGACAGTTCCGGCAAGACTTGCGAATTCGTACATCATCACAGATGAGATATTCGGACTTGCGAGTACGCAGGAGACGGTTGGCTTTAAGTTTATGGCCGGCTTGGGCGTTCTTCCTGTCGCCGGATGGACGCTCGGAACATTCCTCGGTGCTATCTTGGGTAACGTTCTTCCTGCGTTCGTTGCAGCAAGTCTGGCCATCGGAATCTACGGTATGTTCGTGGCGATAGTTCTGCCTGTCTGCCGTAAGTCCAAGACCATATCGATAATATGCATGATCTCGGTTGTACTCGCTATAGTCTTCCGCTATGTTCCGTTCCTTTATGCGAATGTATCATCAGGATTCGCGATCATTATTTGTGCTGTTATATCGGCTCTGATCGGCGTGTTCATAACACCTGAGAGTGAGTTAAAAGAGGAGGCGGAAGATGGACAATAAGACCTTCTTTATCCTCCTGGCGGTTATGGCCGGAACGACTTATCTCGTGCGTGCGATACCGTTCACGCTATTCAGGAAAAAGATTCAGAACAAGCGCGTAAAGGCATTCTTCGATTACATCCCTTACACGGTACTGTCGGCTATGACTTTTCCCGCGATACTGTACTCTACAAGCTCGATGATCTCAGCGGCTGCGGGTGCGGTTACGGCGCTGATACTCTCTTACAAGGGAAAGAGCCTGCTGGCGGTCGCGATCGCTACATGTGCGGCATCTTTCGCAGTAAGCCTGCTTGAAATGGCACTCCACATCTAAAAGCTTACATTACAGACAACAAAAAACGGCCGGGAATTTCCCGGCCGCTTCGTTATTCATCAAAGAATGAATTATCCCTTCGGATGAGGCATGTACTTGTACAGTACCATAGCTGTAGCCGATACAGGCATTGACTGGAGCATGATTTTTCCGGGGCCTGTGAGAGTTGTATTGAACAGACCCTCGCCGCCGAACAGAACATTCTTAACACCCTTAACCATCTCAACTTCGAGGTTAACTGTGCTGTCCATCATTACTGTGTAACCTGTGTCAACGACCATCTTCTCGCCGGGCTGGAGATCGTACTCGATAGCTGTTCCGTCAACCTCGAGGAAGACGATACCTGTACCGGAGAATCTCTGCATGAGGAAGCCCTCACCGCCGAAGAAACCGCCACCAACATTCTTCTGGATTCCTACGCTCTGCTCGATGTTACCGAAAGAAGCGAGGAAAGCACCCTTCTGTGCGAGGAAGGAATTGCCGTTAAGCTCGATGGCCTTGATGGAACCCGGGAAGGAGGAAGCGAATGCGATCTCGCCTGCCTGCTCCGCTGTGTATGTGTTGATCATAGCGGATTCGCCTGTCATCATTCTGCCGAACATCTTACCGATACCTCCGCCGGTAGATGTCTGCATCTTGATACCTGCTGACATCCAGCTCATTGAGCCTGATTCGCAGTTTACTGATTCGCCGGGGTTAAGACTGATGATTACAACGGGTAAGCTCCCGCCTTCGATTCTGTAGTTCATACTGAACCTCCTTCGCAAATAATATTTATTTTACTATAAAATTTGTGATATTGTCAGCCAATTTATCGCATGCAACCTATTATTTTTGACTTTTATATCCGCTTGCATTAAGGTTAGTTGAGAGTTCGATTTTCATGTCATGGGGGGACAGAAAGTGATTGCTTCAACAAAGGGGCGCTATGCCCTTCGCGTTATGGCGGATATGGCAGAGTACTGCAAGGACGGCGAGTTCATTTCGCTTAAGGATATTGCAGCAAGAGAAGAGATTTCCGAGAAGTATCTCGAGGCGATAATGAAATTGCTTGTGGAGAACAAGCTTGTGCTCGGACACCGCGGCAAGGGCGGCGGATACCGTCTTGTTAAGAAGCCTGAAGAGTACAGTGTTGGCGAGATCATCAGGGCTGCAGAGGGCGACATCGCTCCCGTAGCATGCCTTTCGCAGGGAGCGCAGAAGTGTGACCGCTATGATGTGTGCAGGACCGTTTCCATGTGGGAGAAGCTCGACACGATCATCAACGACTACCTCGACGGGGTTAAGCTTACTGACCTGATATGAGCTTTTACTTATTAACAAAAAACTAATATTTTAAAGATATAATGCGTGTTAGAATTGCATTATGGATTCTTCTGAGCTGGAAAAACAAGGTTATAAGCTGTTTTGGCAGGATGAATTCGACGCAGGCGAGATTAACCGCGAATCATGGACCGTCGAAGAACATCCTGCACATTGGGACAACGATGAGCTTCAGGTCATCGTTGATGACGGCCAACATGTATTTGTTGATAACGGACACCTTGTAATCAGGCCAGAAAGAATCATTGACCCCGAGAAGGCGGTCTCATACAAATCCGGAAGAATCAATACTAAGGGCAAGGTCGACTTCACTTACGGTTATGTGGAGGCGAGAGTTAAGACGTCGAACGGTAAGGGCTTTCTTACTGCGTTGAGACTTCTGCCTACTGACAGAGCGTACGGCGAGTGGCCGAGATCCGGCTCCATAGACATGATCGTTGCTGACGGTCAGTATACAGAGAACGGCTTCGGCATTATCCACTTCGGTAATCCTTCAGAGACGCGTAACGGCAAGTACGGCGACGGCAGAACTGATCTGTCGGCGGACTTCCATATTTATGCCGTAGAGTGGCTCCCCGGCAAGATGATCTTCTATCTCGACGGTGAGGAATACTACACGGAATCCTACTGGTATTCGACTAATGAAAACGGCCTGATGAACAAGTATCCTGCGCCGTTCGACAAGCCTTTCCACATCGAGGCTGATGTCTCGATAGGCGGCAACGGTACAGCTAATCCGACAAGACTTACATCCTTCGGTCCCGAGTCGGAGTGTCACATCGATTACATTCGAGTTTACAGGAAGGATTCGTATGACGAGGATGTCTGTATCCCTGATTACGAGAAGCACTTCAAGGAGGCTGACTCTACCGGTAATTTCTTAGGCTTTGGTCCCAGGGACTGGAAGTTCGAGCTCGCTTGTGCAGGCGAGGCTATGTGTGACAGGGACGGCAATTCCTTCACGATAGACATCATCAACTCCGGCGACGCCGAGTACTCGGTCCAGCTCGACCAGGGAGGTCTTCCTCTGTTTAAGGGCGACAAGTACCGCGTTTCTTTCGAGGCGATGGCTACGGAGAAGAGACACTTCAAGGTCGCGGTCACAGCGCCTAATGTGCATTGGTGCAGATACCTTGAGGACACGGTAGTCGAGGTCGACACCGACTGGCAGAAGCATTTCTTCCCCTTCGAAATGACGTTGGCTGACGACGATAACGGCAGACTCGAGTTCAACTTTGGTAACAGCTCTAACGACGCTACTGTCATGATCCGTAACGTCAGGTTCGAGAAGATGCCTTCCTACGACGACAAGCGTAAGACTATCGCTGTCGTAGGTTCCTGGGATGATGCTGAGAATTTCAACCTGTTTATACAGTCACTTCTTACACCTGATATCAACCGCGAGTACGTTATTACCGGATTCACATTCGGTCTCGATGATAAGAGCGCGGCCGAGCCTGAGATCGGTGAGAAGTTCGTTGAATTCATAGGAAGATTTAACATGGCGGCGATGATCGTATTCGCCGAGATGATCAAGACAAAAGAAGTTCTCGAGCAACTGCGCGATCTGTGTAAGAGAAAGTGCATTCCCGTTGTATTTCTCGAACATCAATATGACGGTGTTATCAATGCGGTTCTTAACTATTCTTCCGGATTTGAGAAAATCGTAACTCACATACTCGACGATCACGGATGCAAGAGAGTTAAGTTTATGGGCGGATCTCCCGATAATCCGTATTCCATCGAGCGTGAGAATATATACAAGAGACTTATGGCGGCGCATAAGCTTAAAGTCACGAAGGATGATATCCTCTACGGAGATTTCTGGGATGCGACTGCGACACGAGTTACAAATGAGATGCTTGATAAGGGTATAGAGCTTCCCGAGGCTATTATCTGTGCGAATGATTCTATGGCACTCGGTGTATGCGATGCGCTTAAGTCGCATGGCTACAGTGTTCCCGATGACTGCATCGTCACAGGCTTCGACGGAATCCTTCACGGTATGCTCCATTCGCCTTCAATCACTACAACCGTTCCGGCTTATGAGAGTCTTTGCCACGAAGTCATAGACATCATCGAGGGAAGATCCCCCTGGCTTAACGGCAGAACGATCAAGACCTTCATCGATTATACGGAGAGAAGAGCAAGTTCATGCGGATGTGTAAGAGATGATGTTCCTCATCTTCAGGATACGGTCAATACTCTCTCGACGAGCAATCAGGATTATTTCAGACATACACTCGAGATGGGTAAGCTTGTTACCCGTACTCTGAGTATGAGTAATATCGACGAGACATCGGACTATCTTAACCGCTTCCTGTGGCTGTGGAAGGATGATTATTATTTCATCGGAATCACCAAAGGATACCGTGACGGATGCGTCCACTCGATATTCCACGGAAGCAAGCAGGAGTTCGCCGTTAAGGAGAAGTTCTACAACTTAAGATATCCTCTGCCCGATTGGGATAGGCTCCTCACTAAGGGAAGCGGCATCAACGTAATCCTTTTCAGACAGATCAGAACGATGAACGAGGAGTATGGCTATATGAGCTGCGCATACTCGGATCTGGAGATAAGAAAACATCAGCGATTCGAGGAGTTTGGAATCTATACTTCTGCTATGGTAAGTTCGCTTATCGATAAGGCGAAGATCCTCGAAGCTAACAGTGCTATCAGCCGTCTGAGCGAACGTGATTACCTCACTAACCTGTACAACAGAAGAGGCTTCTTCGAGGGCATCGACAGGATGCTTAACGATCCGATGAACAAGGGAAGGATATTCTCGCTATTCACTATCGATATGGACGGTCTCAAGTACATTAACGACCACTACGGACACCTCGAAGGTGATAATGCACTCATCATTCTGTCGAAGTCACTTCAGGCCTATGCAGGAGAGAACGGAATCTGTGCAAGATACGGCGGCGACGAGTTCGCCATGGCAATGGTAGGAGACGTAAATATCGCTGATGACTACGAAGAAATACGTGATAAGATCCATCAGCATTCTATGAGGGATCCGTTCGTTCAGGAACTTGATTACAGCATCAATGCCAGCATGGGTATCGCAGAGTGCGTCATCGCTGACGAGATCGATCTTGAGAGTTTGATCAAGCTTGCAGACATGCGCATGTATGAGGATAAGCAGGCTCGTAAAGGAATTAACGGGATACGATGAGCGGTACTAACGGGTTTCCCCGTGAAGGAAGAGTATTAAGACTTATTAAGCCGCGCCCGAAGGGAATCCTTCGAGTTATTTTCTCGAGGTTTGCTTTTATCCTTCTTATGATAATGGTGCAGATCGGTATCCTCGCGTTGCTGTACTTCATGTTCGAAGAATATGTAGCGAATATCAACTCGTTGATGCTCGTATTCTCGGTGTTCATGGTCATCTATCTTTACAACTCCGGTATGGACTCGACGAGCAAGCTTACATGGATGATGCTTATCGGTCTTTTTCCCGTGCCTGGAGCACTTTTTCTGGGCTTTACCAAGCTCGACTTCGGAAGCCGTAATCTAAAGCGTAATCTTCTCGACGTTAAGCAGAAGACCAGGGACAGGATTCCTCAGGATCAGGCCATAATCGATAAGCTTGAGGAAGAAGACGGCAACATGGAAGATCTTTATCACTACATGTCAAAGACCGGCAACTTCCCGATATTCGAGAATACATCCGCCAAGTATTTCTCCAGCGGATCTGACTTCTTCGAACGTGTTCTCGAGGACCTCGAACAGGCCAAGGATTACATCTTCGTAGAGTACTTCATCATCGCCGAAGGTTATATGTGGGGAAGGATACTCGACATACTTGCAGATAAGGTTTCCGAGGGCGTCGACGTGCGTGTCATGTACGACGGAATGTGCGAGATATCTCTTCTTCCTCCGGACTATACCGCTAGGATGAATAACCTTGGTATCAAGTGCAAGGAGTTCGCGAGGATCTATCCGTTCCTGTCCACTTACTACAACTACAGAGACCACCGTAAGATCCTCGTTATCGACGGTAAGGTAGCGTATACAGGCGGCGTTAATATGGCTGATGAGTACATCAATCTGAAGCCCAGATTCGGACACTGGAAAGACAATGCCATAAGGATCGAAGGCGATGCGGTAAGAAGCTTCACGCAGATGTTCCTTGAGCTTTGGAATCTCGGGCTTCCCGATCCGTCATTCGAGCAGGTAGATAACTTCAAGTCCGTCAAGGTTGAAGATGCGACAGGCTACTTCATGCCGTTCTCTGATTCGCCTCTCGATTCGTACCAGGCAGGCGAGGCTGCATTCCTCGATGCGCTCGGCCGCTCTGATAAATACATTCACATCATGACGCCTTACCTCATCATCGACGACACCATGAAGAACGCGTTGAAACTTGCGGCTCTGCGTGACGTTGACGTTAAGCTTATACTTCCCGGTATCCCCGATAAGGTGCCTGCTTACGCCATCGCGAAATCACACTACAGTGAGCTCGTCAGTGCCGGTGTTAAGATCTACGAGTACACCCCGGGCTTCGTGCATTCCAAGGCCATGGTATCGGACGACATCAAGGCTATGGTAGGTTCCATTAACCTTGACTACAGAAGCCTGTACCATCATTTCGAGTGCGCGGCTTACATGTATAAGTGCGATGCAATCAAGGACATTGAGGCGGACTTCCAGGAAACTCTGCTTAAATGCAGACAGGTCACGCCTGAGACGATAAAGAATGAGAAACTCGGATACAGACTTATGGCTAAGCTTCTTAAGTTTGTAGCTCCGTTAATGTGAGGTTGTTATGAAGAGATTATTGACTGCCTTAGTGGCAGCTTTGTTTATGTTTGCAGCTGTTCCCGCGGTTACTCCCGTCAGGGCTGATACACCTATGACCGCTTCCGAGCAGGTCGCAGCGATGAACGTCGGTTGGAATTTGGGAAATACACTCGATGCATACGGAACATGGATAGACAATGTTACTCCGGCGAATGTTGAGACTTGCTGGGGAAATCCGCTTACTACAAGACAAATGATCGCTGCAGTACGAGAGCGCGGATTTAATACGATAAGAATACCCGTGACCTGGGCTCAGTTTACTGACAGCAATGGCAACGTAGATCCCTCATGGATGTCACGCGTTAAGGAAGTCGTTGACTGGGCATTGGATGAAGGTCTGTATGTAATCCTGAACGTTCATCACGATACGGGTGAACATGGCTCGGATAAGGTGTGCTGGATCATAGCTGATACGGGTACATTCGATTCCGTTCAGCAGCGTTTTGCCAATCTGTGGACCAATATCGCGAATGAGTTCAAGGACTACGACAACCGTCTGATGTTCGAAGGCTATAACGAGATGCTCGACATGAACAATTCATGGAATGCACCGACAACAGGCAATGGCGCATATGATGCTGTAAATTCATTCGCACAGGTATTCGTTGATACGGTGCGCGCGACGGGCGGCAATAACGCGACGAGAAATCTCATCGTCAACACATATGTAGCGTCCACGGATCAGAGTGTTCTTAACAGCTTTGTTCTTCCGACCGACACTGTATCGAATCATCTCATCTGTGAAGTTCATGCTTACACGCCCTGGCAGTTCTGTTCGCACGAGGGAGACGCTTCTTATACGACATTCGACAGCAACTGCCAGTCGGCGATCGATGGTATGCTGAATGCTGTGAAGTCATTCTCAGATTCGAACGGCGTACCGGTCATCATCGGCGAGTTCGGTGTTGAGAATCAGAATAATGATGCCGACAGAGCATCATATGTCGAATACTATGTCCAGCAGGCAGCAAACCGCGGAATCAGATGTATCTGGTGGGATAACGGTATCGCAGAATACGGCGGGTACGGTATTCTTGACCGTAACTCACTTACATGGAATGAGACTATCACTTCGGCTCTTATCGATAACGCTCCCGAGGGAAGTGAGCCGGTGCAGACAACCGAGACAGCACAAACCTCTGAGACGCAGGCAACAGAGCCTTCCGAGACTTCGACGGCGCAGACTGAAACGCCCGAGACAGCTGCTGTTTCCACTCCTTCTGAGACGACTGCTCAGGGGCTAAATTCACAAGATTTTAACGAACAATCGACAGCGTTTCCTATAATATTAATAGTAGGAGCAGTAGTCGTTGTAGCGGCATATATCGGACTGTTCCTGCTGGGTAGAAAACACGCGAAGAAATAAGCCGTCCGGCTTATATCAGGGGAACAATTATGAATGAGAATAAGCGTCTTAATATCGGTCTTCTGATTGATGATCTCGACAACAATTTTTCCGCACAGGCATGTAAGGGTGCGGAGTTTGCGGCAAAGGTAATAGATGCCAATCTGTACATATTTCCGGGGCACTATATCGGCAAATCCGATACCAGATATCAGGATAAGCAGTACGAATATCAGTACAATTCAGTGTTCAAGCTGATCAATGAGAAGCACATAGATATCCTCTATGTTCTGTTCGGTATCATCTGTTCGCGTGCAGATCAGCAGCAGCAGGAAGAATTCCTCAAGATGCTTCCGAAGGTCCCTACGGTTCTCCTGTTCACGGAGTATCCGGGATATGCATCGGTAATGTACGATAACCGCACCGGTTTGGGACAGGCTATCCGCCATCTTATCGTTAAGCATAACTGTAAGAATATCGGATTCGTAAGCGGACCTATGACCAATGAAGATGCCAGAGAGCGTCTCGAAGTATATAAGGAGACACTGGAATTAGAAGGCATCGCATACGATGACAAGCGTGTCGTATACGGCGATTTTACCGAGGATGTCGGCGATATTGTCGAGGATCTGATCAATAAGAATCCCGACCTTCAGGCCATCTCATTCGCTAATGATGTTATGGCTCTCGGAGGCTATAAGAAGCTTAAGGAAATGGGCAAGATGCCCGGCAAGGATATCCTTGTTACCGGCTTCGACGATGACATTTTCGCTGTGTCGATGAACCCGCCGCTTACTACAGTTGATGCGAGTTCTGCAGACCTTACTTACAAGTCCATCCTGAATGCCAGAAGATTCATTGACGGTAAGAAGATAGAGAGAATGAGTATCCGCACGTACCTCGTTCAGAGATCGTCCTGCGGATGTAACGGACTCGATGTTGAGCTTCAGCGTGAGAGATTAAGACTGGACGGCCTCGAGTCAGGCAGTAAGAGATTCGTCGACGAGAGCATCAAGTACCTGTTTGGTATGTTCGATGATGATGAATCCGTAATCAGAATTAAGCAGTCACTCGGCACATTCCTCGAGGAGTATTCAAGGTTCATTCTGTCTAACTGCGACAGGGAAGTGCTTGAGTCTTTGAACTATGCTTTCGACACTATCCTCGAGACGAATCTTCTGTCTTATACAACGCCGGAGAAGGTGTTCAATCTCCTGCAGTCACTGCTGTATGAGGGAACGCTTGTCATCAAGGACCAGAAGAATCAGGTTCTTCTTAACGAGATGTTCGCAGACTACTACAGACACCTGTCATTCGCGGGTCTGTCCCTTACGAGAGAGAACCTTTCTAAGACTGAGAGAATATCGAGACTTATCAATAAGCAGACAGGTGATGTCTTCCTCATGAGCAACACCGAAGAAATACCTTATGATCATCTGCTTGACGGCTTGGGAACAGTAGGTTTCAGACGCACTTACATGTATCTGTTCCAGGGTAATACGAAGACATCTGCAGACGTCGAATGGAGATGTCCTCCGTCTGTTCTGCTTAAGGCGATCAATGATGAGAACGGTATCAGGATCCTTCCTGAAGAGCAGCAGCTGTTAAGAACGGAGAACATGTTCGCGAACGAGTTCATCCCGGATAACAGAAGACAGACTGTAGTCGTATTCCCGCTGTTCGTAGGTGATGATATGTACGGCATGCTGGTCTCCGAGATGGACAGCAGCAACCTGAACAATATGTCGCCCGTTTCCTATCAGATCGCGGTTACATTGAAGTCCCTGTTCATGATAGAAGAGCAGAATAAGGCCAAGCAGAATCTGCAGGCTTCGCTCGACCAGTTCAAGGAGGATAACTCCAGACTTAATGCCATCGCGAGATTCGATGAGCTTACCGGACTGTACAACAGAAGAGGCTTCCTCGATTTTGCACAGGCTGAGATCGCCAATCCCGAGAACAGGGGCAAGAGAGCTCTCATATGCTTCGCCGACATGGATAACCTCAAGTATGTTAACGATAAGTTCGGACACGATGACGGTGACTTCTCACTGCGCGAGATCGCATCTGTTCTCAAGGAATCCTTCCGTGAAGGTGACATCATCGGACGACTCGGAGGCGATGAGTTTATCGTCTTCGCTCTGGTTCAGGTCAGCGACTACGAGAAGAATATCAAGGATCGTATCGCGGCCATCACGAAGAAACACAATGAGGCGGTAAAAAAGCCTTACCCCATCGATATGAGTGCCGGTATCTGTGAGTTCATCTGCGGCAACGATATCGACATCCACGAGATCATCGATAAGGCTGATGAGAAGCTGTACAAGGAGAAGGCGGAGAAGAAGGCGAAATACGGCTCTTATAGATAATTTGAAAATCATTTAAGATAACAATTATAAATAACGCTGTTATATTTTAAGCTTTTTTTAGAACGGACCATAAGCTCAACCTTTGGTCCGTTTTTTGCGGTTTAAAGGTTTTTTCATTCGTGTTACATTTTAAGAAGCTGTTTATGTTCACACATATTCCAAATAAATAAGAAAGAGGATGGCGGTAACTATGAAATACAGTTATTACCCCGGATGTACCTTGAAGAACAAGGCGCAGGATCTGGATCGCTATGCCCGTGCCTCTGCGGTCGCTTTGGGCTTTGAGCTCGAAGAGATCCCCGAGTGGCAGTGCTGCGGCGGTGTTTATCCGTTAGCTACCGATGAGATCGCTACTAAGCTCTCATCCGTAAGAGCACTTAATTATGCCAAGGAGCAGGGACAGGATCTCATTACGCTTTGTTCTGCATGCCACCACGTTCTGAAGCGCGTCAACGACGACATGAAGAATGTAGAAGACACCAGAACACGTGCCAACAACTATTGCGAGTTCGATGAGCCCTACAGCGGTGAGACGAAGGTTCTTCATTTCCTTGAGGTCTTAAGAGACGTAATCGGTTTTGAAGAACTTGCCAAGAAGGTTGTTAATCCTCTCGAGGGAAGAAAGATCGGCGCTTACTACGGCTGCCTTACTCTTCGTCCCGGTAAGATATTAGACTTCGACGATCCTGAGGATCCGAAGATCATGGAAGATTTCATCAGAGCTCTCGGCGCTGAGCCCGTTATCTACTCTATGAGAAACGAGTGCTGCGGCGGTTACACAGCTTTGAAAGATCCCGATTTTACAAAGCAGAGAACGGCACAGATCTTCGATGACAGCACAGGCTTCGGCGCTGACTGCCTCATCACTGCATGTCCTCTTTGCATGTATAACCTCAACAAGTCCGATGCTTCCTCCAAGGTTCCTGTTTACTATTTCACAGAGCTCCTTGCTGAAGCACTCGGTGTAAAGGAGGGCGCATGAGCATGACACAGCTTGAGAAGAATATCGAAGCAATCAAGGAGATGAGCGGCAGCGATCCTTATAAGTGCATGAGATGCGGTAAGTGTACTGCATCCTGCCCCGCATACAGCGAAATGGACATCAAGCCCCATCAGTTCGCTTCCTACATCATAAGAGGCGATTTCGAAGAGCTCATCGAGTCCAAGGCAGCATGGAAGTGTCTTTCCTGCTTCGCCTGCATCGAGAGATGCCCCAGAGACGTTCAGCCCGGCAAGCTCGTTGATGCAACACGTCAGATAGTAGCAAGATCAAGAGGCGGAGATTACCTCCAGCCCGAAGAGGTTCCGGGTCTTCTTGCAGAAGATCTCCCTCAGCAGCTTCTCGTAAGCGCATTCCGCAGGTACAGGAGGTAAGATATGCAGAAAATCGGTGTATTTGTCTGTCACTGCGGTACCAATATCGCTGCGACGGTAGACGTTAAGAAAGTAGTCGAACTCGTTCGTTACGAGCCCGGTGTTGTATTCGCTGACGACTACATGTACATGTGTTCCGAGGCCGGTCAGGAGAAGATCATTGAGGCCATCAAGGAATACGGACTTACAGGTCTTGTTATCTGTTCTTGCTCACCTCGTATGCACGAGAAGACATTCAGAGCATGTGCCGAGAAGGCGGGCCTTAACCCTTACATGGTAGAAGTTGCCAATATCCGTGAGCAGTGCTCATGGATCCACAAGGATAAGGAAGAGGCTACTAAGAAGGCCGTTATCCTTGCCAGAGCAGCTATCGCTAAGGTTAACCTCAATGCTCCTCTTAAGGAAGGCGAGAGCCCTGTTACTAAGAGAGCGCTCGTTATCGGCGGCGGTATCGCAGGTATCCAGACAGCTCTTGATATCGCTGATGCAGGTTACGAAGTAGATATCGTTGAGAAGGAGCCTTCCATCGGCGGAAGAATGAGCCAGTTCGATAAGACGTTCCCGACTCTTGACTGTGCTTCATGTATCCTCACACCTAAGATGGTTGAAGTTAACCAGCACCCCAACATCACTTTGTACACATACAGTGAAGTTGAGAAGGTTAGCGGTTACGTAGGTAACTTCGACGTTGATATCAGAAAGAAAGCAAGATCCATCATCTTCGACAAGTGTACTGGATGCGGTGAGTGCATGACTAAGTGCCCTCTCGGCAAGATCGGCAACATCCCGAGCGAGTTCGACAGAGGTCTTAAGAACAGACCTGCGATCTACATGCCTTTCGCTCAGGCTGTACCTGCAGTGCCTGTTATCGACCGTGAGAACTGCACTTACTTCAAGACAGGTAAGTGCGGTGTCTGCTCCAAGCTCTGTCCTTCCAAGGCGATCGATTACGAGCAGCAGGATGAGATCGTAACAGTTAAGTACGGTGCAATCGTAGTAGCTACAGGATTCGATATTATTAATCTTGATAAGTTCGGTGAGTACGCATATAACGAGTCCCCTGATGTAATCACATCCATCGAACTCGAGCGTCTCATGAATGCAGCAGGTCCTACAGGCGGTCACCTCGAGAGAATGAGCGACCACAAGCAGCCTAAGGATATCGTCTTCATCCAGTGCGTCGGATCCAGATGCGACAGCGAGGAGAAGGGTAAGCCTTATTGCTCCAAGGTATGCTGCATGTACACAGCTAAGCACGCAATGCTCATCAAGGATCACTGGCCGGATACTAACATCACAGTATTCTATATTGATGTAAGAACACCCGGTAAGAACTTCGATGAGTTCTACAGAAGAGCTGTAGAGCAGTATCACGTTAACTATATCAAGGGACAGGTTGGTAAGGTTAAGCCTCAGCCTGACGGATCACTCCTCGTACAGGCAGCTGATCTTCTCGACGGTAAGCAGATCAATATGAAGGCCGACATGGTCGTTCTCGCTGCTGCTATCGAGCCTAATCCCGGTGTAAGAAAGATCGCTACAATGCTCACAGCAAGTATCGATAACAATAACTTCCTTACAGAGGCTCACGCGAAGCTTCGTCCTGTAGAGTCTCCTACGGCAGGTATCTTCCTTTCCGGTATGGCTCAGGGGCCTAAGGATATTCCTGAGACAGTATCCCAGGCAGGTGCTGCAGCCGTTAAGGTTATCGGACTTCTTGCTAAGGATTCCCTCAAGACTAACCCTTGCACAGCTCAGTGCGACACACTCCTTTGTAACGGATGTTCCACTTGTGCGAATGTATGTCCTTACGGCGCCATCACTTATGATGACGTTCAGGTCATGGATCACGGTTTGAGAGAGACAAGAAGAGTAGCTCAGGTTAATAACGCTCTGTGTCAGGGCTGCGGTGCTTGTACATCCGCTTGTCCTTCCGGTGCTATGGATCTTCAGGGCTTCTCCAACAGACAGATTACAACGGAGGTGGATGCTATATGCCGATGAACGAAGAGAACAAGGAATTCCGTCCGTTGATCGTAGCTTTTTGCTGCAACTGGTGTTCCTATGCAGGCGCAGACCTCGCAGGATCTTCAAGACTGTCGTATCCTGCCGACGTTAAGATCATCAGAGTCCCCTGTTCGGGACGTGTTAACCCGATGTTTATCCTGAGAGCTTTCGAGCGCGGTGCTGACGGTGTCATCATCTGCGGATGCCATCCGGGTGACTGCCATTACTCGACAGGTAACTACTATGCGAGAAGAAGAATGGCACTTCTGTTCTCTATGCTCGAGTACATGGGTATCGAGAACGGCAGAACAAGAGTTGAATGGTGTTCTGCTGCTGAGGGTGCCAAGTTCTCCAAGACAATGAACGAGTTCTGCGAGAAGGTTAAGTCCTTAGGTCAGAACGTCAGATTGGGGGATTTAAGATGCAAGAATTGATCAATCGTTTAAAGGAACTCCTCGCCGACGGTACAGTCGTAAGAGTAATCGGCTGGAAGAAGGGTGATATGCCCTATAATCCGGAGCCCGCTTACTTCGAGAAGGCTGAGGATTTTGACAATTTCGTATATGACGGTTTCTGCGGAGCTAACCTGTCCAAGATGATGATCGAAGCAGCTAAGCTCGAGGGTAAGACAGCAGTATGCCTTAAGCCCTGCGACACTTACAGCTTCAACCAGCTTATAAGAGAGCACAGAGTTAACCGCGAGAACACTTACATCATCGGTGTAGGCTGCAGAGGCAAGCTCGACATCGAGAAGGCACGTAAAGCAGGTATCAAGGGTATCAAGTCTGTAAGCGGCGTAGATATCGAGGGCGACGGTGACGTTACATTCGATACTATCTACGGCGAGAAGAAGATGGCTTATTCAGACCTTATGCTCGACCGTTGCCATGTATGTAAGGGTAAGGATCACGTAATCTTCGATGAGGTTATCGGCGAGTCCAAGGACACAGGCGATAAGGACAGATTCGAGGACGTTATCAAGATCGAGAAGATGACTCCTGAAGAGAGATTCGCTTTCTTCAAGTCAGAGCTTTCTAAGTGCATCCGTTGTAACGCATGCCGTAACGTATGTCCTGCATGCTCATGCAGAAAGTGCGTATTCGATAACACTAAGTTCGATTCACAGCAGAAGGCTAACGTTGACTCCTTCGAGGAGAAGATGTTCCACATCATCAGAGCTTTCCACGTAGCAGGAAGATGTACAGACTGCGGCGAGTGCAGCAGAGTATGTCCCGAGGGTATTCCTCTCCACCTGTTCAACAGAAAGTTCATCAAGGATATTGATGAATTCTACGGAGAGTTCCAGGCCGGTAAGGATCCGGAGGCACAGAGCCCTCTTACCGATTTCACCTTCGACGATCTCGAGCCGAAGGATGCTGTAGGAAGGGGTGAGTAATATGTATAGTATTTCAAAAGAAAAGCTCAATTCCCTCTACGGTGCCATCGCAGAAAGCTATGATCTGTTCATGCCCCTCAAGGCCGCTGACCAGACTAACTACGGCTTCTGGAAAGAGGGTGCCGAGGGAGACATCGATACCCTTAAGACCATCAGGTCAGGTAAGGATGCATTCTTCCCTCAGGTAGAGCAGCTCTACACTGTTAACAGAGAGATCGTTCCTGCTGATGTTGCTGCAGGCGACGATGCTGAGAAGGCTGCTGACACACCTATCAGAACAAAGCTTAACGTTACACCCGGCAAGCTCGTTGATCAGGACTTCGTAATCTTCGGAATGCGTGCCTGCGACGTTCGTGCAATCGAGGTTATGGATAACGTATTCCTTACTGATCCTGTAGATAATTACTACAAGTCCAGAAGAGAGCACGGCATCGTAGTAGCACTCGCTTGCCACGAGCCTGAAGAGTCCTGCTTCTGTACAGTATTCGGAATCGATCCTGCAGATCCTGCTAAGGCTAAGGCTGACGTAGCTACATGGGTTATCGGTGACAAGCTTTACTGGAAGCCCATCAGCGAGAAGGGTGAGGCACTCACAGCTAAGGTAGCAAGCCTTTTCGAGCAGGAGGATGCTGACGCCAAGGTAGAGGAAGA
>Ga0310786_10001265_pt1 | contig 40630 bp, 31 predicted proteins | sample AusTroGonzalo_MG_FD_203881 | JGI IMG/M metagenome (GOLD analysis project Ga0310786, IMG submission 203881) | Bovine rumen microbial communities from tropical cattle in Woodstock, Queensland, Australia - Gonzalo_03 (v2) (version 2) | ecosystem: Host-associated > Mammals > Digestive system >... | reverse complement strand
TCTCGGTTTCGATATTGATGACATTACCCTTCTTGTCGATGGTGAAGTAGTGGCCGCGCCATGCCTTCTTGGCTGCATCAGCGATGTCATTGATCTTTTCCTCAAACCAGTCGATGATTCCGCGGGTATTGTTCTTTCCCAACAGTTCCTCGGCACTGAAGTATTCGCTCTCGAAGGAGTCCATACCACGGGTCAGACCCGTAGGTTCGCAGTCGCGATAGATGACGCGCACACCCATCGGGTGGATGAAGCCTTCGCCGTCAGTATAGCGGGATGAGAGGTCGCCGTTGCCACCGCGGGTGAGGCCGGCGTTCTCATTGATGAAAAAGCGGGTATCGAATCCGACGCGCTTCCCGACCATAAACTCGCCGATACCGGCCTTTTGCACGTCGAGGATGATGCGGTCGCCTTCCGTCTTCTCACTGATAGCTCTTACGTGGAAGGGGCGCTGATTCTGGCTCTGCCAAACGCCTGTGGGGTGATTCACGAAGGAGCTGATGCCCAGTTTCTCGGCCAGTGCCTTGCTCACGCCGATCTTCGTGGTGTCGGCATTCAGGATCTGCACGTCACTCGAGGTATCATAGTCGAAGAAGTTCAATCCGAGGGGTTCCAATATCTCCTGGCGGGTTGCCTGCTGAGGGTTGCTGGCGGCATTGCTGTCGCTCACGGCGTCGAAGTCGTCACTGCATGCTGTGAAAGCAATTGCGAACATACCTGCGGTAAGTGTGCTCATGAGCACCTGCTTTACCAAAACCGAAATCTTCTTCATAATCGTAATTTTTTAATTGTTATACATTATTTATTATTTGTTCTTTTTAATGTCGTCAGGAGCGTTGTTTTTTCCTTTCGACACTGCAAAATTATGACGATTATGAATTGATTCCAACTTTTTTCGTGTTTTTCGTTCCGACTTGCTGCGACAACTGCCCGATATTGCGACAAAACCGCATCAACCCCTCAGAATCTGTCGCATCGACCCTCAAAAGACCATAATGTTACAAAAAAACACGCTGCACTTGACGCACCTCTTGCACCTAACTGTTGTCAACCATATCAGGAATAAATATACAAATAGCGCATATCTATTCAAAAGAAGGTGCTGTTTAGGTGCATGAAGCTCCCCAAAAGCCAGAAAAATTGACTTTTCCTTATAAATAACTTGTTTCTCTCAGTCTGGAGCCTTCTCTCTGAAGAGCGGAGCCTCCGTACAAATGAGCGGAGCCTCTAAATTTTCCTGCGGAACCTCTAATCAGAGCCCAAAAGGCCCCTTTTTCCTCACCAAAAAGACAAATGAATTTTTATTCAGGTGCATGAGGTGCGTCAGGTGCAGCCTTAAAATTCATATCCGAGATTCAGGAAGAACACGCTGCAAAGTTATGACTACAATTTATAGCCTAATGTGATAGTGATGACTTGGTTGAGAACAGTATCATCAACGCCGGAGAACAGTTTAGTGACACCGAAGTTGTAGCGGGCATCGAGGGTAATACCATTATACTCATAAGAGAGACCAACGGGAATGGAGAGGTCGAACTTGTTCATCTTGACGTCTGTATCCTCGAAAAGGAATTCCATGACCTTGTCGATATCATACGTCTGACCGTCTTTCTTCATGTTGGTCTTCACCCTATAGGCTGGCTGCAAACCGGCCTTCAGAGCCAGTCCTGGCAGCACATAATAGTTTGCCGTCAAGGGCACAGCACAATAATAGTTGTTGAATGTGCTGTTGTCATCATCGTATTTGGTACCCTGATTCGTGAACAGCAAACCGCCTGCCACACTGAATTGCTCGGTTATGTAGTGTTCAAACTCCACGCCATAGGCGAGATTGACTTTCATCTTGGCGTCATCAGTGTTCGTTAAGGTGGAGAATGTGACTCCCACTCTGGGCTGGATACTGTATTCACCTTCCCTATGCTGGGCTTTTGCACCCACGATAGCCATCATGGCGGCTACGACCATTACTAAAATCTTCTTCATTGTCTTATATTTTTAGAATTCATATCCGAGATTCAGGAAGAAGTACGGCTTCTTGGTGCGGTTGTTGTAGCCGAGGGTGGCGCCGACGGGGCCGACGATCGTGTTGTAGTAGTAGGCTATCTGTCCGCCAAGCAGCGTGCAGTGGTCCAGGAGCTCCTTCAGACGGTCTGACTGCTGGGCAGCCGCCACACGGAGCAGCACGTAGTTGTTGTTCCCTATGCGCTGCTGGGCCTGCAACTGGGCTGCAACGAAATGATGGGCGACATACTCCATGTTACCGATGCCGGCAAAAGGCATCTGCTGCTCAACGTAACGGCCGAACCAGTCGCCGCCGACGGTATTACCAAAGACGGGCGGAATGGTGCTGCCGAAGAGCAGACGGCCATAGAGCATGGGCTGGAGAGTAAAGCGACTGTTGAACGAGAGCGACGTGCGCCAGCTGGCACTGACCGCGCTCATGCCGGCGCTGCCGTCGAGTTGGGCGAAGTTGTCGGTCAGGTAGGCATACTCAGCCTTCAGTCGTGAGCCGCGTGAGGGGAAATACCAGTCATCCTCGCTGTTGTAGGCGAGACGGGCGCGATAGCTGTAGAAGTGTTCATTCTCAAGCGTCACCTGCATGGCCGTCTCCGAGCCGAGTTTGTTGCGGTAGTGCAGATAGTCCCAGCGCAGCCCCATCTGCAGGTTGAAGTGGCGCAGGTCGAAATTGACGGGCAGGAACTCCGCCTGGAACTGGTTGTAGCGGATGTTATAGTCGAGATCGCCCTCGGTATATACATCCACGTCGTTGCGCCGGAAGGAATAGCTGAGCGTGGGGCGGGTGAAACTGCGGGGATGGACGGTGATCTCGCCGCGGGCCATCATGCGCTTGCCTAATCGCAGCGTGATGTCGGTATTGATGGGTATGGCGGTTTTCAGCGGGATGTCGAGACCTAACTGCACGGCGGCATATTCCTCTGTGTCGAAGCGCACGCCGGCATGGAGTTGCGCCGACTTCCGATTGCCTGCGGAGAGGATGACCCGCACTCCGTCGCCGGCAGGAACGAGGCGGCATTCGGCAGTCTGATAGAACAGGTCAACTCGCAGGGAGGTGGTGAGCTGCTGCTCTAATCTGGCATCGATGCTGTCTTTCCTGCCCAGATGGAATTTCTGCCTTAGGAACCGTTCGGCCTGCGGTGTCATGTTCTCGAAAGTATAGCTGACGACACGCTGTTTCTCGGTCATCACCTGCGGACGCAGCGGATGGAGGATGACGGGGCGGAACGTCTCGTCGATGCCGATGCGCTGCCTGAGGGCGATGATGTCATCCCAGTGGCGCATGGCCTCTTCCTCGCCCCGGCGGATGAGCGTGTCGATGGCGGCCTGCGAGAAACTGGCCGAGCCGTAGCCCTTGGTATCGACTTGCAGATGCAGGTCGGTGATGGCCAGGTTCTCGTCGAGCTTGTTCTTGCAGTTCACGTCGATGATCTGGCTCAGGATGCTCATCGTGCCGCCCACCTCCTCGGCGCTCTTGGGGGCGCCCTGCACGGTGACACCGATGATGATCTCGGCACCCATCTCACGGGCGATGTCGGCGGGGTAGTTGTTCTTCAGGCCACCATCCACCAGCACCTTGTCGCCGATTCTGACAGGCGAGAAGGCGGCGGGTATGGCCATCGAGGCACGCATGGCCTGCGGCAGGCGTCCGCTGTGGAAATCGACCTCGCTGTTGTCGATGATGTCCGTAGCCACGCAGGCAAAGGGGATGCGCAGGTCGCGGGTGAAGTCGAGCGAGTCGGTAAACCCCACGCACAGTTGCTGGAACAGCTCGGCCAGGTTCTTGCCCTTGATGATGCCACCGGCCTGCATGTCGCGCTTGCCGATGGTCAGGCCCGTCGAGAACAGATAGGTGTTCTGCTTCTGTCGGTCGCTGAGGCTCTGACGACTCAGGTCCTCCTTGTCGGTGATGACGTAGCCCCAGTCCTGGACACGTACCATCGAGTCGAGCGAGTTGGCGTTGTAGCCGATGGCATAGAGGCCGCCGATGATGCTGCCCATCGACGTGCCGGTGACGATATCGACGGGGATGCCCGCCCGCTCCAGCACCTTCAGCACGCCGATGTGCGCCATGCCCTTTGCGCCGCCGCCGCTGAGCACGACGGCTACCCGTTTTCTACCGACAGCCGTGCTGTCCGCCTTTGCGCTTACCGTGCCGCATGTCAGCAGAGCGGCTATGACCAGCAGGAGAACCCTTTTCATTGTTTTATTTATTTTATTTCTTACTGGTACGTTTGGTTACGCCGATGGCACCTGCGGGGCAGACGAGGCGGCAGAGGTGACAGCCGACACACTTGGTGTCAATCAGGCGGGGACGACGGGTCTCATGGTTGAAGACGATGGCCTGATGGCCGCCGTCGCTGCACGACACCTCACAGCGGCCGCAACCGACGCACTGTTCCTTGTTGAACTTCGGATAGATGATGGTGTCGCGGTCCAGACTGTCTGGATGAAGGAACTTCTCCACTCGCTCGCCAACCAACTGCTGGAGTTCTGAGATGCCGCGCATGACCAGATAACGCTGAAGACCGAGGATAAGGTCGTCGATGATGCGATAGCCGTATTGCATGACAGCGGTACACACCTGTACGTTGCTGCAGCCCAACTGGATGAACTCGAGGGCGTCGCGCCACGTCTCAATGCCGCCGATTCCACTCAGTTCAAATTGAGAATTGAGAAGTGACAATTGACAATTTTGGCGCATCTGGGCCAATTCCAGCACATGGCGGAGGGCGATGGGGCGCACGGCACGGCCGGAATAGCCTGAGATAGTGCGCTGTCCTGACACCTCGGAGTCGAAGGTCATCGTCACTGACTTGATGGTATTGATGGCCGAGATGGCATCAGCACCGGCCTCTACACAGGCGGCGGCAGGTTCTGTGATATGGGTGATGTTGGGCGTCATCTTCGGAATGACGGGAATCCTGACGCTGCTTTTGACACAGGCGGTGAAGCGTCTCACCAGTTCAGGGCTCTGCCCCACGTCGCTGCCCATGCCCTCATGCTTCATCTGCGGACAGGAGAAGTTCAGCTCCACGGCATCGCAGCGCGCCTCTTCGGCCATCTTCGCCAGTCGGATCCACTCTTCCTCGGTCTGGCCCATGATGGAGGCGATGACCACCTTCGACGGATAGTCCTGCTTCAGTCGGCGCAGGATATCAAAATCCATCTCCACCGGGTTCTCGCTCAGCTGTTCCATATTGCGGAAGCCGTAGAAATCACCATGTGTGGCATTGTTGTGCATTGCGTCGAAGCGTGGCGACACCTCCTTGATCTCCTGCAGACAGATGGTCTTGTAGAATACGCCTGCCCAGCCGGCATCGAAAGCGCGCGCCACCATCTCGTAGTTGGTGCAGACGGCCGACGAGGCGAGGAAGAACGGATTCTCACACTTGATTCCGCAGAACGTGATGCCGAGCGCAGGATAATGGCTGTCGTCCACATCGTCCTTACTGATGCTGCGCAGCATTTCCTTGATACGGATGGGCCAATTGTAGTGGATACAGGCCTGCTCAGCGCGCTCCAAGTCGTTGTCGGTGCAGTCCTTCACCCAGCGCAGGGCGGGCTTGTGGTTGTCGAATCGGATGGCGCGGATGGCTCGTGCAGGGTCGCCTGTCTTGCAGGCCTTGGTGCAGGGTGCGTCCTGACACAGCAGACAGCGGCTGGCCTCTTCGTATGCGTTCACCTTCCGAATGCCACCGTCCTGACAGTGGCCGTCCTGTAATATGCGATTATTCATTGTATCCATTTGAGTAGGTTGAGGAGGGATTTTTCGTCTGTCCAGCTGAAGCCGCCCTGGTTGATGATGGTTTCCATCAGGCGCCGCTTCTCCTTATTGAGGGCACGCTTCAGAGTGCGCTCATGTACGAGCACGAACTGGTCGCCAAGCCGGAAGTAATACTGGGGTACGAGGGGAAAGAGGTAGTCGTCGTTGTCGGTGGCATCGATGGTGGCATAGTTGACCATCCAGCTGAGATCCAGGTTCGTGATGTTCTTGCTGTTCCGGATGAGCTGCTGGTAGGTGGTGACATCAATCAACTGGGCACAGAAGAGGGCACTGCTCCCTATGGTGTCGACCTGATAGGCCAGCAGGGTGTCGATCCTGAAGTAGGAGCGATCCTTGAAATCGACGCGCAGCAGTGTCTTGATGTTGGCTTCCTTGACCTTGCCGCCACTCTCATAGAGCAGTGAGCTGTTCTTCAGGAAGATATTGGCCTTTGGCAGGTTGAGTTTCCGACCGTCGGCCTGATAAACGACGGCAGGCTGGAATTCGGCGTAAGCCGTCACGATGGCTGTCTTCGTCTGAGCAGCACAGTGGAGTGTTGCCATCATCAGCAATATGATGAACTTTGAACTTTGAACTTTGAACATTGAACTTTAAACTTTTTATTGGGGGCAAAGATACAAAATTTAATTGACAATTGACAATTGATAATTGATAATTTATCGGGTGGCAGCAATTTTTTCACTTTTCACTCTTCACTTTTCACTTTTTTTTGTAATTTTGCGCCCAAATATAAATAGGATTTAGAATATGATACAATCAATGACGGGCTACGGCAATGCTGTCGTGGCTTACAATGACAAGAAAATCCACGTGGAAATCAAGTCGCTCAACTCCAAGCAGCTCGACCTCCAGACACGTATCGCACCCCTCTACCGTGAGAAGGAGATGGAGATGCGCCAGATGGTGGCTGAGGCCTTGATTCGCGGCAAGGTGGATATGTGCGTGTGGATTGAGAAGGAGAGCGTGGTGGATGCCACACCGGTCAATGCAGCCCTCGTGGAGAATTACTACCACCAGCTGAAGGACATCGCTGACAGGGTGGGAATCCCTGAGCCCGACGACTGGATCTACACCCTGACGCGTATGCCTGACGTGCTGACGAAAACGGATGTGGAGACACTCGACGACGAGGAGTGGGCTGTGGTGAAGAATGCCGTAGCAGGGGCACTGAAGGGTCTTGTGGACTTCCGTATCCAGGAGGGGGCGGCCCTCGAGAAGAAGTTTGCGGAGAAGATCGACAATATCGCACAGCTGCTGGCCGACATCGAGCCTCTTGAGAAGGGGCGTGTGGAGAAGATCAAGTCGCGCATCGAGGGCGGACTACAGCAGATCCCTGGTGTGGAGTTCGACAAGAACCGTCTGGAGCAGGAGCTCATCTACTACATCGAGAAGCTCGACATCAGTGAGGAGAAGCAGCGTCTGGCCAACCACCTGAAGTACTTCCGCGAGACGATGGGAGAGCCTGCCGGCCAAGGCAAGAAGCTCGGCTTTATCGCCCAGGAGATGGGACGTGAAATCAATACGACTGGCTCGAAGAGCAACCAGGCCGAGATGCAGAACATCGTGGTGAAGATGAAGGACGAGCTGGAACAGATCAAGGAACAGGTGCTGAACGCACTTTAGAAGTGAAAAGTGAAGAGTGAAGATGAGAGGAAAGTTAATTATCATATCAGCGCCGAGCGGGACGGGGAAGAGTACGATTATCGGGTGGCTGATGAAAGAGCATCCTGAGCTGAACCTGGCCTTCTCGATTTCATGTACTTCGAGGGCACCGAGAGGGACGGAGCAGAATGGCGTGGAATATTTCTTCCTGACACCGGAGGAGTTCCGCCAGCGGATTGAGAACGACGAGTTTTTAGAGTATGAGGAGGTCTATGAGGGCCGCTTCTACGGAACATTGAAGGCTCAGGTGGAACGGCAGTTGGAGGCTGGACAGAACGTGGTGTTCGACGTTGACGTGAAGGGTGGCGTGAACATCAAGAAATATTATGGCGACGAGGCCTTGAGCCTCTTTATCCAACCTCCCTCGATAGAGGAGTTGCGTCGCCGTCTGGAAGGCCGGGGCACGGATGCGCCTGAGGTCATCGACCAGAGGATTGCCCGTGCAGCATTCGAGCTGACCTTCGCCGACAAGTTCGACAAGACCGTTGTCAATGACGACCTCGCCACTGCCGAAGAAGAGGCGTTGACAACAATTGGTGCTTTTTTAATTAACGACAACAATGACAACTAAAACAACATTTCAGTCTCTGACCGAAAGAAAAAGTTGTCCAAGTTGTTAAAGTTGTCGTAGATAATCTTTGTAGTGATGATTCGAACGGGAATCTTTGGCGGATCGTTCAATCCGATACACAATGGCCATATCTCATTGGCTCAGCAGCTGAAGGAAAAGGCTGGTCTCGATGAGGTCTGGCTGATGGTGTCGCCACAGAACCCCCTGAAACAATCCTCCGACCTGCTCGACGACGAGCAGCGGATGGTCATGGCCCGTCTGGCGCTTGAAGGTGTCGAGGGCATCGTCGCCAGCGACTACGAGATGCACTTGCCGAAGCCGTCCTATACATGGAACACCCTCCAGGCACTCTCGAAAGACTACCCTGACCGTGAGTTCGTGCTCCTCATGGGTGGCGACAACTGGGCGTGCTTCGACCGCTGGTATCACCACGAGGATATCCTGAGGAACTACCGCATCGTGGTCTATCCTCGTATAGATGATAGTGGACAGTGGACAATGGACAGTTATGATTACACACAGGATGAAAAAGTCGATTGCAAAAGTAATCATAACTGTCCACTGTCCACTATTAACTGTCAACTTTCTATAGTCCACTGTCCACTTATCGACATCAGCAGTACAGAGATTCGCCAGCGTATCCGCGAGGGCAGAAGCATCCGGCGGATGGTGCCGAAGGCCGTAGCCGACTATATCAGAAAGGAGGGCCTCTATGCGTAGACGCTTCAGGTTCAACCCCCTCAAATGGCTCGGCTATCTGTATGCTCCCATCCAGAAGAACGGTGCCTTCTTCGTTTTTATGTTTGCCTTGGGTTACCTGTGTACACAGGTGGAGATACCCCTCCACGTGAAGGGCGCCAAACCCTACGAGTTGTCTGTCCCGGAACTGCTGTTTGACCTCTACGCCGTCTGCGTGGTACTGACGCTGATACCGAAGAAGATCCGCCGTTTTGTCCGTCTGTTGCTCTATGTGCTATTCTATGGTGTCGCCTTGGTGGATATGTTCTGCTACGTGAAGTTCGAGTCGACGCTGACGCCGACGATGTTGATGCTGGCGTATGAGACCACTGGTCAGGAGGCCCAGGAGTTCCTTTCGAGTTACCTCGGCTGGGATATCCTGACGTCGCAGGTGGGCTGGATAGTAGGGTTGATGGCGGTGCATATCCTCTGGACGATCCTGAGGGTTGTGCTGGCGAAGGTAGGCAAGCGGATGATCCTGCCGAAGGTGAACGAGGCAATCCCGATGGTGCTGAAGGCCGTGGCTGGTTGTGCTGTCGCCTGGCTGGTAGGCGATGCCTGCAGCCAGTGCCGGGATAACAAGGTGGCTATGCAGCGGCTGTTCTCCTACAAGACCATCGGCCAGGTCGAGCACGAGCTGACCCGTAAGGACACAGCTCACCTCTATCTGCCCGTCTATCGGTTGGCATTCAGCATCTATGCCAATCGGCTGGCCTCGCATCAGGTGGAACAGTTGGTGGCTGCCAGCAAGCATATTCAGGTGGACAGTTGCAGCTATCGTATTCCGAATATCGTGCTGGTCATCGGCGAGAGCTACAACAAGCATCACTCCCAGCTCTACGGCTATCAGAAGCCGACGACTCCACGCCAGATGGCTATGGCGGAGGAAGGCAGTCTGGTGGCGTTCACGGATGTGGTGGCACCCTGGAACCTGACAAGCTTCGTCTTCAAGAATGTCCTGTCGTTGCACACCATGGGTGAAAAGACGGACTGGTGCGATGAGCCGCTTTTCCCGGAGGTATTCCGCAGTGCAGGCTATCATGTGACGTTCATCACCAATCAGTTCCAGCCGAAGGCAAAGGAGGCTGTCTATGACTTCAGTGGCGGTTTCTTCCTGAACGACCCGCAGCTGAGCAAACTGCAGTTTGATGAGCGCAATACCAAGCTCCACCGCTATGATGACGGGGTACTGAAGGAGTTGGATGAAGCGAGAAGGGGAGAAGGTGAGAAAGTGGGGAATCTTGTTATCCTGCATTTGATGGGCTCGCATGTGGAGTATCGTGCCCGTTATCCGCAGAAGACGTGGCGACGCTTCATGCCAGAGATGTATGACCGTCCAGAATTGACACGCTACCAACGGCGCCTTCTGTCGGAATACGATAACTCCCTGCTATACAATGACTCCATCATGGCCGAGATTACCCGACGCTTTGAGGATAAGGATGCCGTGGTGATCTATATGCCTGACCATGGTGAGGAAATCTTCGACGAGAAGCCGTACGTCTATGGCCGAACCCACTCCTCGGAGATTGACCGTCGTGTGGCGCGTAGTGAATATGAGATACCTTTCTGGATATGGGGTTCACCTGTCTATCGTGAGCGGCATCCCTACAACTGGTTAGCCATCCAGAATGCCAAAGACCGTCCGATGATGACGGATGTGCTGCCGCATCTGCTGATGTTCCTGGGTGGCATCTCGACGCCGCTCTACCATCCGGAGTATAACATCATCAGTCCTGATTACGACGCCAGGCGTCCGCGAATGCTGAAAGGAACAACAGCGTATGAGAAGTGAGTTGTTGACACGGACGGAATGTACGGCGATGCGAGGCATCGCCATCATGGCCATTATGTTGCATAACTATTGCCACTGGCTCGACGGCATTGTCAGGGAGAACGAGTATCTCTGGAAGGTGAATAATGTCAACCGCCTGTGGTACTGTCTCCAGCATCCCACCGACTTGTTGCCCGTTCATCTTTTCTCGTTCTTCGGGCATTATGGCGTGCCTGTGTTCCTCTTCCTGAGTGGTTTCGGACTGGTGATGAAATACGAGCAGTCAGCCTCGATGGAAGTCGGCATCTGGAGGTTTATCCGTTATAATTATCTCAAGCTGTTCCGTATCCTGATCGTGGGCTTTGTGGCCTTCGTCATTGTCGATGCCATCACCCCTAACCCCCATCGCTATGAATGGCTCCATGTCGTAGGGGGCTTGGGCATGTTTGCCAACCTTTTGGAGCATCCGGCACAGGTAATATGGCCGGGGCCCTACTGGTATTTCGGCCTGACGCTCCAACTGTATATCGTCTATCGCCTGCTATTCGCCAGATTCCGTCATTGGTCGGTTGTGGCTGTCCTGATTCTCGGCTGCTGGCTCTGGCAGGAGGCATGGGCCCATGATGCCGTCATGCTTGAGCGACTGCGCTATAATTGTGTGGGTGGCATGTTGCCCTTCGGTCTTGGGATATTGTTGGCCCGTTATCAGAGCGCATTGACTGGCATCCGCCAGCAACCGCTGTTGTGGACGGCCATCCTGCTCTTGTCGATCGTGCTGGTCTTTGCCATGAGTTTCCAGATGCAGGCGTGGTTCTGGATACCTGTACTGATTGTCGTGGGCACCATCGCTTTGGTAAAGGTCCTTCCGACTACTGTCCTCCAACCGTGTGTCTGGTTGGGGGGTATCTCTGCAGCCATCTTCGTCTCTCATCCTATTCTGCGGAAGGTGTTTATCCGTCCCTACGGTCATGGCGACATCTATGCCGGACTATTGCTCTATACCGTCACGGCCATCGCAGTGGCCTGGCTATTCATGTTGATTGTCAATCGGATTCCTAAGCCCAAGTTGAAGTGAAAAAGATCGTTGCCTTCGACTTCGACGGAACACTGACCACAAGAGACACGCTGTTGGTGTTTATCCGATACGTATTCGGCACAAAGGCCTTCGTACTGGGATTCCTGCGCTACGTCCCCTTGTTGGTGCTGATGAAGCTGTACTTCTATCCGAACTATAAGGCCAAGCAGCGGGTGTTCTCCTATTTCTTCAAGGGTATGCCGCTGACCCTCTTCAACCGCTATGGCGAGGAATTTGCTGCCGCCTCCTCTTGTCTGTTGAGGCCCCAGGGTGTCGAGGCCATCCGTCAGGCTCAGGCAGAAGGCGCAGAGGTGCTCATTGTGAGTGCATCCATTGACAACTGGGTTCAGCCGTTTTTCCCTGCCGTGCGAGTATTGGGAACACAGGTCGAGGTGGAGGACGGGGTGCTGACAGGCCGCTTCCTGACAAAGAACTGCTATGGTCAGGAGAAGGTGAACCGCATTCTGGCCTTATATCCCAACCGTTCCGAATACCATCTGACGGCCTTCGGCGACAGCCGTGGCGACAAGGAACTGCTGGCCTTTGCTGATGAGGGGCATTATAAACCATTCAGGACATGAGCGTGAGAGAGATGTTAGGAATCAGGCGTGAGGAGCGGGTGCCGGCATTGTTGCTGTTGGCAGTCACCATCGCCTTTAACGTGATGTTTGTGCTTCGTCTGATGCCGATTATGCTCCACGTCACAAGCCGTGGGATGCTGATGTCGCGGCTGCTGGCCAACTTCCGTCTCTCAGGCTATGACCCGTTCACACTGACGATGCTGTCGATATGGAATGTGGACTATAATCCTTACCGTCATCCCCTCTATGCCTTCTTCATCTGGCCCTTCAACCGCCTGAACTTCTGGCTGCGCCACTTGTTGGGTTTCGATTGCTCATTGTTCATAGCCGCCGTACTGCTCACCGTGGTGGCACTCTACGGAATGATCTACCTCCGACGGATCTTTACTGATGTCCTGGACGTTGGGCAGAAGGATGCCAACCTGCTGACGGCTTTCTTCTATTCGATGGCATACGCCATGCTGATGCTCTGCGTACCTGAGCACTTCCCCTTCTCGATGTTCCTGCTGATCCTGGTGGCCTATCTGTCTGGGATGTGTATCAAGCAGGGCAGAGGACTGACGGTCTGGCAGACAGTCGTGTTGTTTGTAGTGACGGCAGGTATCACACTCAGCAATGGGGTGAAGGTGTTCCTGGCCGCCCTGTTCACTAAAGGGATACGTCGTTTCCTGAAGCCAGCCTATCTGTTGCTGGCCGTTCTGCTGCCAACACTATTGATAGGGGTAGCGGCCCACTATGAATACAAGAAGATGGTTCTGCCCCGTGAGTTGGTGCAACAACGACTGAGAGGCATCAAGCCCCAGACCGCCAGCTTCGACAAGTGGATTGATATGGAAACACCCCGGATGGAGGTGGCCGCTGCTAATCTCTTCGGCGAGACCATCCAACTGCATCAGGACCATACCTTCGAGGACGGCTCTGGTACTCGGCCGCTCATCGTGTCTTATCGGTGGGCCATCAACTACTTGGTGGAAATTATTGTCGTTGGCCTGTTTGTCGCGGGCATCTGGTATGGGCGCCGCAACAGGTTCCTGTTGCTCCTGCTCTCATGGATGGCGTTCGACATGCTGATCCATTTGGGTCTGGGCTTCGGCATCAAGGAGGTCTATATGATGAGTCCCCACTGGCTCTTTGTGATACCCATCACGATGGCCTTCGTGTTCCTCCGTGTGGCATCGCGGTGGCTGCGCCTGGGTTTTCTGGCGGTATCGGTGTTCCTATTCGTCTATAATGGTTATTTGTTGGCAAACTATCTGCTATGAACCCTCTCAACGTCTTCAAGATCAAGCCCGAGGAACGGTTGCAGGCTGTGGTGGCGCTGCTGGTCATCATCCTGCTCAACGGCCTCTTCATCTACCGGATGCACGACCTGTTTATGCAGGAGGGTTTCGGCCCCTATTGGAAAGTCTTTGAGCGTGAGGTCCATCTCTCGGGCTATGACCCGTTGACCTATCTGTCGGTGACCGACTGGGATGTCCTCTTCAATGTCTATCGCCATCCGTTGCTTGCCTTTATGGTCTGGCCATTGTCTCTGTTGAATGCTGCCCTGTCATCATTGTTTGGCATCAACTTCGTGCAGTACATCGTTGCCGTGCCGCTGATCTTGGCCTCCTTCTATTCCTATATATGGATGTATCGTATTCAGCGTGAGGTGATAAGCTTGGAGCGTGTCGATGCCACTCTGCTGACGGCCTTCTTCTTCTCGTTGGCCTATATCATGCTGTCGGTCTTCGTACCCGACCATTTCACTATCTCGATGTTTCTGGTCTTGCTGACGCTTTATATCTCGGGTGTCTGTATCCGCAAGGGTAGGGAGTTCCTGTGGTGGCAGTCTGCACTTCTTTTCCTGATGACTGCCGGCATCACGTTGAGCAATGGCGTCAAGGTGTTCCTCTCAGGCTTTTTTGTCAATAGGAGGGACTTCTTCCGTCTGAAATACCTCTTGATGGCTGTCATCATCCCTGCGGCACTCTTGTGGGGCTTTGCCCACTGGGAGAACCTGACCTTCAAGGTTCCCCGTGAACAGGCTTATCAGCAGGAACAGGTCAGGAAGGCAGAACAGGAGAAGCAGAAGGTGGCTGCGATGACCCCCGAACAACGTGAGAAGTACGAGAAGAAGAAAGCCAAACGTGAGCTGGTCCTGCAGCGGCAGGCAGCTAAGACGGGAAAGCCGATGGAGGATCATGGGTTCCTGAAGTGGACGGATATCACCACCTCCCGTCTGACGACCGTCTATGAGAATCTCTTTGGCGAGTCCATACAGTTCCACCAGGACTATTTTCTGGAGGACACCTTGGTTCACAGACCCGTGTTTGTTCCTTACCGATGGATGTTGAGCTATGTCGTTGAGGCTGCCATCCTGTTGTTAGTGGCCTTCGGCATCTGGTGTGGACGCGGGAGCCGTTTCCTGTGGCTCTGTCTCTGTTGCTTCGGCTTCGATATGTTCATCCACCTGCTCTTGGGCTTTGGTATCAACGAGGTGTTTATCATGTCACCCCATTTCCTGTTTGTACTGCCTGTATGTATCGGCTATCTTGCAAAGGCTATCGGTAGCAGAATCTGGCTCTTCCGCACCTGTTTGTTGGCACTAACCCTTTGGCTCCTAGCATATAATGGCTGGCTGCTCGTCGACTTCCTCCTTACGCCCATCCGCGCCACCCTCTAATCTTAATTCTTAATTTTCAATTCTCAATTGTCAATTGTCAATTATCTCAAATCTCCCTGTCCGTGCCTGTCCATTTTCGGATCCTCCGTGTCAGCGATTTGAAAATCTGTCCGAAGTTGCCATAACGCAGGTTCAGCCATAATTCCTCAAAGGAGCGTCCGATCTTGATCCAGGGATGTCCCCAGGCATTGTAGCGGTACATCCGTCGCAGGTAGGCCACGTCATCAGTGATATAGACAGGATGCCTGAGGGGGAAGTTGAGTTCCAGACGCTTCATCGTGAACAGCCGACGGATGCCGCGTGGCAGTGTCTTGAAGGCAGAATAGTGCGTCGAAACATTGCTGGCACCGACATTATTGATCAGGTTCTTCGCAGGCATCACCGACAGACCGTTGTTCAGCATCATCCACGACCAGAAGATCGTCTCAAACTGTGGTTTCCCTGAATCCCTGTGCAGACGGCAGGTCCTGATGAAGTCCCGCTTCAGCTTCCGCTCACGGATCAGGTTTTCCAGTTGTCGGAGGGCGTATGGATTGTCCAAGAAGGTATAGTGCTCATCCCATTGGCTGACCACCCGTCGCCAGGAAGCCCACCCCCAGATACTGAAGGCCGAGGTGAAGAAATAGTCGTAGGCCGCCACTTCCGTGACCTCATCCATATTATAGCCTGCCACCATTGTGATGCGCTCATCGTTCTCGTAACGGTCCAGCATCTCTTTGCAGAAAGGGAAGAACGACTGTGAGGGCACCACGTCATCCTCCAGCACGATACATTTCTCTGCCAATGTGAACGCCCAGCGATGCGAGGTGAATCCGGCTGTCATGCAGCCGAGGTTCTTCTCCTGGTAGTTGCGATGCACCTCACACTCCCAGTCGATCTGCTCGTCACTGACTATCTGACGACAGGCCTCGATGCCAGCCATGTCTTTCTCACTGCGGGGACCATCCTGGAAGAGGAACAGACACGATGGACGGGCCTTCTTCACCTCGTCGAACACCTGTTGGAAGGTGTCGCTGCGGGTGAAGAAAAGCATCAGTACAGCTATGTCAGTCTTGGCAGGATATTTCATACTTGCTCTGTTTTCGCGGCAAAATTACGAAAAAAAGTGAAAAGTGAAGAGTGAAAAGTGAAAAATTTGCCGCCGCCCCTTAAATTATCAATTGTCAATTGTCAATTATCAATTAAATTATGTACCTTTGCACGGATAATAGAACGCAACAGATGGGTAAATGGACCATATTACGCCAGCGAATCCATGAATACTGGCTCTACCATTATGGCTATCGGTTGATGCCTGGCCGTCAGCGCCGCTTCATCAAGGAGCTTCAGCAGCGCGATGTCATCAAGGTCGTCTTTGTGGCCTTGAACGTCTCGATGTGGAAGTATCAGGGCATCTATGACTTGCTCGCAGCCGACTCCCGTTTCCAGGTGTTCGTCGTGCTCTCGCCAGGCATTACCTACAAGCCTGAGCAACGTCTGAGAGACCTCCAGCAGATGCGTGACTATTTCGGAAGCCGTAAGATGGCATACGTTGACTGGGATCTGGAGCACGATGCCCCTGCCTTCGATATCCGTCGTGAGCTCAATCCCGACATCATCTTCTATATGCAGCCCTATCACGGCTCTTATCACGACCGCCACTGCTTCCTGCACTTCACCGACCGTCTGATAGTCTATTCCCCCTATTCCTACCTGCAGGTTCATGTGCCCTACAACTACGACAATGTCCTTCAGAACGTAGCATGGAGGAACTATTATGTCAGCCGCTATCACCTGACCGAAGCCCAAGTATTGGCCCGTAATCGTGGTGTCAACGCTGTGGCAGTGGGCTATACCAGCGCAGACGTCTATCAGCAGAACCAATACCGGGAGGTGTGGCGCGATGCCGACCATACCCGCCGTCGGCTGATTTGGGCCCCGCACTGCACACTGGCCAACGACGGCACTGCTTTCTCGCGTTCCAACTTCCTGGTGATGGCCGACTTCATGGTCCAGTTGGCAGAGCGTTATCAGGATCAGCTCCAGATTGCCTTCAAGCCGCACCCCGGACTGCTGACGGAACTCTATATGCACCCCGAGTGGGGCAAGGAGAAGGCCGATGCCTATTACGACCGCTGGCGCAACATGCCCAATACCCAGTTGGCCGACGGGGAGTTTGTCAATCTGTTCCAGGGGTCGGACGCAATGGTACACGACAGTGGCTCGTTCGTCGTTGACTATCTCTATTTCCAGAAGCCCGTCATGTATGTTTCACAGGACATCCAGCGTGCCAAGTCGTATGCCAACATCCCAGGCCAGCAAGCCTACGATGCCCACTATATCGGCAGAACCTGTGACGACGTAGCCCACTTCGTTGAGCATATTGTCCTGTCAGGACAAGACACCATGCAGGCCCGTCGTCAGACCTTCTACCAGGAATTCCTCGCACAGCCTGGCGGACAGTCTACGGCGCAGAATATTTATCAGGATATAATACATCAATTATGCAAGCAATCATCTTAGCGGCAGGAATGGGCCGCAGACTCGGAGAACTGACCAAGGAGAATACAAAATGTATGGTTCCAGTGAATGGCGTACCCCTCATTGACCGCCTTCTCAACCAACTGTCTGGCCTCTCGCTCAACCGTATTATCATCGTCGTGGGCTACAAGGGCAGGGAGCTACGCGAATACATAGAATCAAAGGATTTCCCGTCTCTCAAGATAGAATTTGCCGAGAATCCCATCTATGACCGTACCAACAATATCTACTCCCTGTCTATCGTCAAGCAGCAGCTACAGGAGGATGACACCCTGTTGATCGAGAGCGACCTCATCTTCAGTGACCGTCTGTTCCCGATGATCCTTGAAGACCCTTATCCCAATCTTGCCCTCGTGGCCCGGTATGAGTCTTGGATGGACGGCACGATGGTGCGCCTCGATGAAGACCGCCATATTGTGAACTTCATATCGAAGGAGGCTTTCGACTATGCCGATGCCGACAGTTATTACAAGACCGTCAATATCTATAAGTTCAGTCGCGAGTTCCTGCAGCATAAGTATGTGCCTTTCCTCGATGCCTATACGAAGGTGGTGGGCAACAACGAGTATTATGAGAACGTGCTGCGCATCATTTCGATGCTCGACAGCCACAATATGAAAGCCCTGCCCATTGGACATGAGCGGTGGTATGAGATCGATGACAAGCAGGACTTGGACATCGCCGAGGCCCTCTTCGCCGACGACAAGGACGTGCTTCGCAAGTATTATGGACGCTATGGCGGGTTCTGGCGCTTCCCGCAGATGCTCGACTTCTGTTATCTCGTCAACCCCTTCTTCCCCTCGAAGCGCATGAAGGACGAGCTGCGCAGCAACTTCGACACTCTGCTGACGGAATATCCCTCCGGCATGAAGGTCAACACCCTGATTGCCAGCAAGTGCTTCGGCGTCAGTGAGCCTTACATCATTCCAGGCAACGGTGCTGCCGAATTGATAAAGATCCTGATGGAAGACACGGAAGGTAGGACAGGCTTCATCCGCCCGACCTTCGAAGAGTATCCCAATCGCTACGATAAGGTGTGCCAGGTGACGTTCATGCCCCGGAATGAGGATTATCGCTATACCGTCGATGATCTGATGGCCTTCTTCGGCGACAAGAATATCCGTCAGCTGATGTTGATTAATCCAGACAACCCTTCAGGCAATTTCATTCCCAAGGCCGATGTCCTCCGTTTGGCCCGGTGGTGCGAGGAGCGCAATATCCGTCTGGTGGTCGATGAAAGTTTCGTTGATTTCAGTAAGGACTATGCGACCAATTCACTGCTGAGCAATGAGATCCTGGAGGCTTATCCGCACATGGCTGTCATGAAGAGCATCTCCAAGAGCTTTGGCGTGCCTGGCCTCCGCTTGGGCATTCTCGCCTCTGCCGACAAGGACCTGATAGCCCGTATGAAAAAGGAAGTGTCTATCTGGAACCTCAACGCCTTCGCTGAGTTCTTCATGCAGATCTATAACAAGCACGAGAAGGCTTATCTGAAGGCCTGCGAGAAGTTCGTTGCCGAGCGCGACGCCTTTGAACAGCAGTTGCGTACCGTACCTTTCATTCGTGTGATGCCCTCTCAGGCCAATTACTTCCTCTGTGAGGTATTGCCGCCCTATACGGCCAACGGGATTGTGGTCTATATGCTTCGCCAGCATAATATCCTGACGCGCGACTGTAGCCTGAAGCCCGGTCTCAACCCCGACAAACAGTATATGCGCATCGCCATCCGTAACCACGAAGACAACACCCGCCTCGTTGAGGCCTTAAAACAATTATCACGATGAATACTTCATTTTCCGTTATCCGACAGGAGCAGATCGATGCCCTCCATATCAGCACCGCCACATGTCTGGAATGGGTGCGGGAAGCCTTCCTCATCAAGGATGAGGCCCAGATGCCCGCCAAAGTGAGTGTACATCCTCAGGGTGAGGATTTTATGACGACGATGCCCTGTCTGTTGCCCATGTACAACGGCCGCAAGTATTTTGGCATTAAGATGGTGAGCCGCATCGAGGGTCAGCAGCCCGTCCTTCATAGCACGATCTTCCTCTATGACGCACAGACGGGCCAGTTGCTCACTGTGATGGATGCCGACTGGATAACGGCGATGCGCACCGGGGCTGTGGCTGCCTTGGCGGCGAGGACATTCCAGCGTCAGGGAACAGACACCTATTCCCTGATGGGATTAGGTCATATCGGTAAGGCCGTCGCACGCTGTCTGATTGCCGACAATCACGACCGCCCTATCCATTTCCGTCTGCTGCGCTACAAGGACCAGGCCGAACGCTTCATTGACGAACTCCAGCAAATCTCTCACTTCTCACCTTATCCACCTCAATTCTCCATCATCGATGACAAACGCGAGTTTGCAGCCGAGGCCGATGTGCTGATCTCTGCCGTGACGGTAGCCACGGAACTGCTCTTCCCTGACGACAGCGTGTTTAAAAAGGGAGTAACGGTCATTCCTGTCCATGTACGGGGATTCCAGAACTGTGACCTCTTCTTCGACAAGGTATTCGGCGATGACACCGGACAAATCAGTACCTGGAAATATTACTCACAATTCCGTGAGTATGATGAGATACACCATGTGTTACAGGGAAAGAATCCTGGTCGGACGAGTGGTGATGAACGTATCCTAAGTTACAATTACGGAATAGCCCTCCACGACATCACTTTTGCCGCCCGAATCTACGAGCAAATTCAAGGCATTCCTTGAGGATGACAGCACCAGAGAGGCGCATCACAGCGTAATAGAGCACAGCGGCCATCACCACCCTGCTGATCAGCAGGGTCCATAGTCTCAGGTAATCGTTTGTAAACTCTAAACGATCAACAATCAACTCTGTCACCCACCCAGTGACCACCATGACACCTGCCGCTGCAAAGGCGAATGGAACAATATCCTTCAGGAAAGCCAGAAGACCGTAGCCCATCAGTCTCTTGACGAAGAAGTGCCACACCATCAGCCATCCTATATTTAATAAGGTATAGGCCGTCACCATCGTATAGATGCCTTGGCGCCAGAGGGCCACCATCAGTCCTGCCTGCAGGAGTCCTAACACTAACGTGTTCCATAGATAGATATCGCTGCGCTTCTGACTGATAACCGAGTCGGTGAGCAGTGTGGAGAGGGGCATAAAGGCACCACAGAGACAGAGCAGTGGCAGTAGTGAAGCCGAGAAGGCCCACTTCTCGCCGATGGCCAGCACGATGAACTCATGCGATACCAGTCCGAGACCGAACAGCAGTGGGAACGATATGAATGCCGTAAATCGCATCATCTTTCGGAGCACAGCCAACTGTCGTTCCCGTTCTTCGCGAAGGTTCACAAGTACCGTTTGGTCCACCTGTCTCAGCATATTGCCGACAAGCAGGAAACACTTAGAACTCCACTGGTAGGCCTGGTTGTAATGGCCTGTGTTCGTCTCACCATAGTAGTGGCCTAACAGCAGGTTCATGATATTGTTGTTCACCTGCGTGAAGATGGCCGACACCATGATCTTCGAGCTGAACGGGAAAAGCCTCCTGAGAGGCTTATAAATCGTAAATTGTAAATGGTCAAATTGTAAATGTGTTGGCCTCCACGCGCTGAACCGCCACATCAGCAGCGTGTTCACCACGATATACAACAGATATTGCGTGGCCAGGGCCCAGTAACCGAAGCCGAGGGCGGCAAGGATGACGCTGACGATGCTTGATGTCAGTGTGGCTGTCATGCCGCACTGGGCAATTTGTTTGATCTTCATCTGCTTTGTCAGCCAGGCCGACTGCGCCATACCGAAACTGGAGAACACGAAGCCGAGGAACACGTAACGGCTCAACGGAATCAGTTTGGGCTGGTGATAGTAGTCGGCTATTAGCGGGGCCAAGAACCACAGCAACACGTAGAGCACCACACCCATTCCGATGTTAAACCAGAACACGGCATTATAGTCCTCGTGCTGGGGCGACTTCATATTGACCAGCCCCGTCTTGAAGCCACTCGACTGCAGTTCGTTGGCTATTACGGAAAACACGGCCAACATGGCCGTCATACCGAAATCAGAAGGATCGAGCAACCGTCCGAGGATGATACCGAAGGCCAATCCGAGCAACTGCTGAACGCCGTTGTTCATCCCGCCCCAAAAGAGGCCCTTCGCCGTTTTCGCCTTCAGCGACTCCTCCGTTCTACCCAACCTGACTACCTGGCTTTACGTTCTTGGTGGTGGTTACCACGCTAAGACTCTCGTCAGCATCGACGGCAGAGAGAATCATACCCTGACTCTCGATACCCATCATGGTACGCGGAGCGAAGTTAGCCACGAAGAGAATGCGCTTGCCAATAAGTTCCTCGGGATTCTCATAGAAGGCGGCGATACCTGAACAGATGGTACGGTCGGTGCCTGAGCCGTCATCGATGGTGAACTGCAGGAGCTTCTTACTCTTCTTCACCTTCTGACAGTCCTTTACCAAGCCGACACGGATGTCGAGCTTCTCGAAGTCCTCGAACGAACAGGTATCCTTGATCGGGGCAGCCTTGTAAGCGGCAGCCTCATTGGCTTTCTTGGTAGCCTCGAGTTTATCGAGCTGCTTCTGGATGACCTCGTCTTCAATCTTCTCGAAAAGCAGAGCGGGCTCACCCAACTGATGACCGGCCTTCAGCAAATCGGTGCTGCCCAACTGCTCCCATTCAAATGACTCAATGTTGAGCATGTCGCGTAGTTTACGCGACGAGAACGGCAGGAACGGCTCAAACGCAATGGCGAGATTAGCCGTCAGCTGCAAACACAAGTTCAGAATCGTTGCCACTCGGTCAGCAGCCTCTGTACGCCCTTCACTATTCACTTTTAACTCTTCACTTTTCACTCCTTTTGCAACTTTCCATGGTTCGCACTCGGTGATATAGCGGTTACCGATACGGGCGAGGTTCATTGCCTCGAACTGGGCATCGCGGAACTTGAACTGCTCCAGCAGCGCCTCCACCTTCTCCTTCACATCCTTGAACTCAGCAAGGGCCGCCTTGTCGGTATCTGTCAGTTCACCACAGGCAGGAACGACGCCGTTCCAGTATTTCTTGGTGAGCTGCAGGGCACGGTTCACGAAATTACCGTAAATAGCCACAAGCTCGTTGTTATTGCGATCCTGGAAGTCCTTCCAGGTGAAGTTGTTGTCCTTCGTCTCAGGGGCATTGGCTGTCAGCACATAGCGCAGCACATCCTGCTTGCCGGGCATATCCACCAGATATTCATGGAGCCAGACGGCCCAGTTGCGCGAGGTGGAGATCTTATCGTTCTCAAGGTTCAGGAACTCGTTGGCAGGCACGTTGTCAGGCATGATATACTTGCCGTGAGCCTTCATCATCACGGGGAAGATGATACAGTGGAACACGATGTTGTCCTTGCCGATGAAGTGCACCAGACGGGTGTCCTCATCCTGCCACCACTTTTCCCAGTTGCCCCATTTCTCAGGCTCTTTCTGACACAGCTCAACGGTGTTCGACACATAGCCGATGGGCGCATCGAACCACACATAAAGCACTTTGCCCTCGGCATCCTTCACAGGCACCGGGATGCCCCAGTCGAGGTCACGTGTCATGGCACGGGGTTGCAGGTCCATATCGAGCCAAGACTTGCACTGTCCATAGACATTCGGACGCCACTCCTTATGCTCCTCCAGGATCCACTGCTTCAGCCACTCCTGATATTCGTTCAGGGGAAGGTACCAGTTCTTGGTCTTCTTCAGCACAGGCGTAGAACCGCTGATGGTCGACTTAGGATTGATCAGTTCCGTAGGACTCAGGTCGCGACCGCACTTCTCACACTGGTCACCGTAGGCACCCTCGTTATGACAGTGGGGGCACTCGCCCGTCACGTAACGGTCTGCCAGGAACTGCTTGGCCTCCTCGTCGTAGAGCTGTTCTGTGGTCTCTTCCGTCAGCTTACCTTCGTCGTAAAGCTTCTTGAACCACTCAGCAGCAAACTTGTGATGGGTCTCTGACGTCGTGCGACTATAGATGTCGAACGAGATACCGAACTCCTTGAACGAGTCCTTGATCATCTTATGGTAGCGGTCCACCACATCCTGCGGGGTGATACCCTCCTTACGGGCCCTCACCGTGATGGGCACACCGTGCTCGTCACTTCCTCCGATAAACAGCACCTCGCGCTTCTTCAGTCTCAGATAGCGCACATAGATATCAGCAGGTACATACACACCGGCCAGGTGACCGATATGCACACCGCCATTAGCGTATGGCAGCGCCGACGTCACCGTCGTACGCTTAAAAGTCTTGTTTTCCATTGTCTAAATACGTATTTATTTGATTTTGGGGACAAAATTACAACTTTTTATTTAAATATAATCGAGAATCTCTGAGAAATGCTCAATTTTTATCAACCGCTCATGGTCGAAGTCCTCGAAATGTTCCAGTTGCCAGGTGACATGGAAGGGGATATGGATGGCCCAGGCACCGATGGCAAGGGCCGGAGCGATGTCGCTCTTCAACGAGTTGCCGATCATCAGCAGTTCTGACGGATGGATACACTGGTGCTCACAAAGGGCGAGGAATTCCGCCTGTGTCTTATCCGAGGTGATCTCCACATCATCGAAATACTTCAGCAGCCCGGAACGCTTGAGCTTGTTCTCCTGATCCTGCAATTCACCTTTAGTGAAAACCACCAGTTGGCTATCGCTCTCAATGTTGTTGCGGAGGGTTTGGAGTGTTTTTTCCACTTCGGGCAGAGGGGTGGCTGGCAGATGGAGCAACGATTTGCAATGAGCCAGGAGTTCTGCCAACTGATTAGCTGTGAGGTCGTTGCCAGCAATGCGAAGGGCTGTTTCGATGATGCTGATGGTGAAGGCCTTACAGCCATAGCCGAGATCGTCCATATTGCCGGATTCCGTCTTGAAAAGCTCTTGCCTGGGGTCTTCACAATAGGGCGCGATGAGTGTGTAGAGATGTTCCTCCACCTCCTCGAAATGCGACTGACAGTCCCATAACGTGTCGTCAGCATCAAATGCAATTATTTTGATTGGCAGTCGGGGCATATTCCTTTGATCATGAGGTTGGCGGATTTCTGTTGGAAGCCCTTCGGCAACTTCACCTCCGGCACGTCGGTATAGTCCAGACAGAATGTCTGCTGACACTGTTCGCAGTAAAAATGCGGATGCTGGTCGTCATCGTGTTCATGGTCGTGACTGTGGCACAGTTCATAGCGCACCCCCTCGCTACCGCCCTCTATCACATGGACGAGATGGTGCTCCTTGAACAGCGTAAGAGCACGGAAGATGTTCGACTTGTCAATGCTCAGGATCTTATACTCCAGTTCCGACAGGGTGATGGGATGCAGGGCCTTCACCAGTTCCTTGAGCACGACGATACGGTTGGCCGTAGGCTTGATGCCGTGCTCTTCCAACAGTTCTGTACATTTCGTTTCGTTCATACGCTTCGTTTTTTACCACTTGTCCTTGGTCTGTATCTCGTCCGTCCACTGATGGTCCTTCGGGAAGGGCTGGCCGTTCCAGGCTTTTTCCTGTGTCGTGGGTTCGGCAGCTGATGTCCAGAAGGGATGATCGGCAGGCAGACCGAGGGGCATGAAACAGAGGGTGGTCATATAGAGCGACCCGTTGTTGGTGTACCAGTCGGCTGTCTCGGGCTGCGAGCCACAGAAACCGATGGTCAGATAACCGCCTTCGTTGAAGTTCTGCTGATAGTCAAACATCCGGTGCATCACCTTCGTCAAGGCATTGCGTACCTGACCGTTGGAGAGATCCTTCGGCAACTGCTGATACCAGGCGATGAGGGCTAAGGGCTGCAGGGCAGCTAACCGATAGGGGATGCTGCGCCCGAATACGGGGAAGGTGCCTTCCGGCGAGATGAAACGCTCGAGGATGATGCCGTATTTCTGGGTACGACGCAGTTCACGGTCGTAGTATTTCTGATAGTCGATGCGGGTGTTGGCCTTGGCATCGATCATCGCCTGCAACGTTTCCAAATACATGGGATGGAACACATAGCTCGAATAGTAGTTGAAGGCGAAGTCTGGACCGTCGGAGAACCATCCGTCACCCACATACCACTCCTCCATCTTCCGACAAGCTGTGTTGATACGGAACTCGTCATATTCGCCCTGACGGGTCTTGGCGATGAAACTCTCGAGGATGCTGGAGAAGAGCAGCCAGTTGGTGTAGGGCGGGTCTATCTTGCGCATGCCCTGGAACTCCTTGATATAACGCTGTTTCGTCACCTCGTCAAGAGGTTTCCACAGCGCCTCCCAGGCTCTCAGGAACGACTCGGCGATATAGGCCGCATCCACCAGGTTCTGTCCGGAGATACCCCAACAGAGGTAGTCGGGCGACTGCGGATCGACGGCATTCCGATAGCTCTGCAAGGCCCATTCCCTGAGCTGTTTGCGCTGCTGACCTTCTGCCGTGTCATCATCAGGCAGGGCGAGCCAGGGGGCGATGCCTGCCATCAACCGGCCGAAGGTCTCCATATACACTACCTTCTTATTGCGGTTGTCAAACGAGGGCGAGAATTCCGTCTGCATATTCTTCTGCAGTTCGCCCTTGGCCATATTCTCTAATACGGGCTGGGCCATCTGATAGGCGAGGGTCGTCCAATACTCGCGGTCAGTCTGTTGTTTCTTCACCTTCTTGGCTGCCTGTATCGGCAGAAGCAGCGCAAGGGCTGCCACCATCATCAGTATTCGTTTCATCGGATTGTGCATTTAAGTTTGTTTTTGGTCGCTGTTGATTTCACCGTCAGTATGATACGGTACATCTGCTGTCCCCACATCCCTTGGAGCAACGGGTCGAGATTCCCGCTGATGTCCTCGACGGTTGCTTCCATCTGATTCTTGTCATAGTGGATATGGCTGAGGGCATCAGGACTGAGGGCGATGAACATCAGTCTGACGGGCTTCAGGAAGTCGGTCAGTTCATAGTCCTCTGTGACAGAAATCCCCGATTTCATCGAGGAAACAGACCGTTTCCAATGCTTCACTGCCGCCTCCTTGGGATAGGCCCCTGCAATGTCGAGTGTCAACTGTCCGTCCTTATGACTGATAACCTTGGCAGCATACTCCTTACCGTCCTTCTGGTCACAGCCGTTGATCTGCGGCAGGTTGTGATACTGCGACTGCATCGTCCATATATCATATCGGTCCTTGCCGAAAGTCTTGGCCGTATATTCCCCTACACCCGGGTCAATAAGAAGTGGCTTCAAGTCCGTGTCAGTTCGTGTCAGTCCGCTGCCATAGACCACAAACGATCCCACATCATTATGGTTATGACTCTCACCGTTGTTGCCACCCTTGACAGCTACGAATAGTTTTCCCCTGCGGGCCGTCATGATCTGCAGGTCTGGCAGCCACACATCTTTCAATAGCGGTTCACATGGTTTTTCTTCGATGAAATCGCGGATTTGGCGCAGAAAAAACAGTTCACGACCCAGTGTAGGGAAGTTACCGCTCTTGTCATAGAGGGCAGCGGGATTGGTCAGCACGCCTTTCTGACGACCCAAATAAGCCCCGAACTCCCGCATCGTCCGGTCACCGAGCCACAGCCCGAAAGGATAGACGATGTTCACCTGTTGCACAGCCTTGTTGTCATGCGCATCGGCGAAATTCACGCAATAGTCATTGCCGATATACGTCTTGTAGGCGTACGCAGCCATATTTTTTATTTTTGAGTGGACAGTGGACAGTGGACAGTTTTGATTACTTCTATAGGCTGAATCCGGGCTTGCAAGGTAATCATAACTGTCCATTGTCCACTGTCCACTATCCACTTTCTTTAATAATCTCAATACTTCGAACATCGACGCCGCCGCCCTGTCCCAATATCCTGGCCCTTCATCGCACCCCCCATCCTCCGGATAGGCATCTATAAACGCCTTCGTGGCCTGTCTGATTTGATCAATGGCCTTGGCCTTACGGGCCTCGTCCTTCTCACAGATCAGCACACAGGCCAGCCAGTTGCTACAGATCCAGGGATTCCAGTTCATACCGGCCGTCTTCCACCAGTAGTCCCTTTCTACGGCTGGCTTGAGGATGCGCCGCTCTATCTCACGGTCGATGCGCTGACAGAGGTCTGGCGAGAACTGGTCAAACTGCTTTTCGAGCATATACCTTGTCCAGACTATCAGACTGGCAGTTTCGGCATTGAAGAGATCCACCTCCTGTTGCTCGGTCAGGGGGATGTGTTTCCCGTAATGCGCGGGGATGCCCCACCACGTCTCTTCACAAAAACTGCCCATTCCATCGATGATATTGCCTGTAAACCGACCTTTCCCCTCCATGATTTCCGCCATCACGAGTGCCGCCAACTGCCGACGCTTCTCAAAGCAGATGGCCTCGTAGTTCACGCGGTTGCCGTTGATCTTATTCTCCGCAAACACCGTCCACGGCAATACCGTCCATGGCTTGCCGAGATACCTTTCACCATACTCTATATAGCTCTGCCGCATCTCCTCTGGGATCGAATCCCGCCAATAATTGTCATCTGCCTTTGGCAAGCTAGAGTTTATAGAGGAACCAACAATGTAATCATCTATAAACAATAAACTATAAACAATAAACAAAAAAATAAATCTCGTCTTCATCGGCTGATAAATCTTACGTATTCACATGCGGCGAGGAGGAAGGCACCGACGCCGAAGTTCGCCTGACTGTTGGCATCGACCTTCTGTCCTGGGATGGCCCTTTCACCGATAGGCTGTACATAACCCACCTTTCCGTCTTCTTGGAGCGCCGTCTCTGTCAGGTACGTCCAGGCTTTCTCAATCACCGGACCAAACTCCTTCTTCGACAGATAGCCGTTGTTCACCCCCCAGAGCAGACCGTAGCAGAAGAACGCCGTGCCTGAGGTCTCTGGCCCGGGAGCCTGCTGGGGATCCATCATCGAACGGGTCCAGTAGCCCTCCTTTTGCTGGAGCTTGGCCACCCCATGGGCCAGGTTCTGGTATTTCTCCACAAAGAACGGCTGACGGACATACGTCTCGGGCATATCCTGCAGCACCTTTGCCAGTCCGGCCAGTACCCAACCGTCGCCACGTGCCCAGAAATCCTTCTTGCCGCTCTCTGTCTTGTGCTGGGGATAGACGTATTTCCCGTCGCGGAAGTAGAGACCCGTCTCCTTGTCGAGCATGATGGAGTCGCAGTAGCAGAGGTTCTCGTAGAGCTTGCGCAGATACTTCGTGTCACCTGTCAGCCGATACATCTTGGTCATCACAGGCATCACCATATACAGGGCATCGGCCCACCACCAGTAGTCATGAACCTTCGAGTCAGCCTCATAGCCCATCACCTCCTTGGCTCGCGCCACCTTCCGCCCATCGGGCGAGAGGTTGTACAGGTCGATGTAAGTCTGGAAACAGATCTGCCAGTCGCCGAAGAGAACGTAGTCCTGACCCTCACCGTAGTTCTTGTATTTCCATTTCGTGGGATCGGGTTCCGTGGCACCTTTCCACTGGTTATGCTCCGCCCAGCGGATGCTGTAGTCGAGCATCTGCTCTCCTTCCACCTTCCACTTTCCACCTTCCTCGGCAAAAAGCTTGTACACTTCCATATTGCCCGTATGGTAGGCGGCATTATCCCAGAAGGCCCTCACCTCGGCAGGATTGTTCGTCTGCCAGTAGGTGTTCACCTTCTTGATGATCTCCATCACGTCATTTTTCTTCATCGTCTTCTGTGCTTGGGCCCCTGCCGTCATTGTCAGCAGTACCAGCAAAGTTGTCAGTAGTAGTATTCTTTTCATATTGTAGTTATTTTATTTTTCACTGATGACGGCTTCCATACATATCCTTGCAGCCTCTCCGTCGGGCAGACACTCCATGTGGAACACCCGTGTCTGCTGGGCCAGCCTGTTCTCCGTGTCGTGCAGACTGTCTGCCTGCCTTCTGTCCCAGCGTTTGCCGGTGATGGAGGGCACGATGGCCGCGTAGGCCGCAATCCCCTTCAAGCGGGCGATCTTGTTGTGGGGGGCCTGGGTCAGTTTGACGAAGGCCCTGATGGGGGCTTTCACATTGCGGTAGCATGGTGTCACACCACTCCAAGGAGAACCGAACACCCAGGGCTCACCGTCGATAAGCCTTACCACGGGATTATCATCGTTGATCAGCTCACTGCCCTCAATATGCTCTGTCCACAGTCGGGCGTGCGTGCTTTTTCCCGTACCGCTTTTACCAAGGAACATGATGCCCTGCCCCTGATACCCGATGACGGACGAATGGAACAGTACCGTCTGCTGGTCAGCGGTCGCCAAGGCGAAGATGAGCATCACGGCATTGTTCATGCACCATCGGTTCTCCTTCTCTATGCAGAGCTTGGCCTGGGTATAGTCGTGGTTGGTGGTGAGCACTAAGGCCCGTTTCCCGCCATGCAGGAATTCGTAATAACTATCTCCTGATGCCAGATGTCCCGCGACAATCTCCTGAGCGCCGTCCTCCTGGTGCATCTCTTCCTGTGCGCCTTCCAGGTCAGCCGTGCCTTTTTCCACCCTCAGACGGAACACTGCTTCACCCGTCGCCTCCGTCCTGAACGGCTCATACTGCTGCCATTCGTCATCGCTCCATTCTTCGGGAATGGTCTCCATGACAAACACTTGCCCCGCCACCTGGTAATACGCTTCCTTCATCCTCCAGTTTCTCAATTTTGTGGCAAAGTTATAAAAAAAAGTGAAAAGTGAAGAGTGAAACGTGAAAAATTTGCTGCCGCCCCTTAAATTATCAATTGTCAATTGTCAATTATCAATTAAATTATGTACCTTTGCCCGGAAATTTGAATGCGACAGATGAAACGATACGTTATATTTCTCTGTTTGGTGGGCCTCGTGGCTGTGGCTTTGGCGCAGCAGACGGGCTATAGGAAGATGACCTCCTTCGTGCGACAGGCGGCGATGGAGGGACGTCGTCTGATGCCTACACGGAGTGCTGAGCCTGATAACCAACGAAGCATTATGGCCTTTGTCCGGGTGAACGAGATCGATGCCGACGCAGTATTGAACCGTCATGGGTGTCGGAAATATGCCCAATGGGGCGATCTCGTCATCACCTCCATCCCTTTGACACGTCTGGAACGATTGTCGGCAGAGCCGTCGGTGAGTCGCATTGAGGCGAGTAGGGGTTGTCATGTCCTGGTTGACACGGTGGCAACCGCTGTCAATGTGTTGCCGCTCTATGAACCCTCTGAGACGCATCCTGCCTTTACCGGCGAGGGGGTTGTCTATGGTATTGTCGATGCCGGATTTGACCTGGGACATCCCACTTTCTTTGATACAACGGCGGAGCGTTATCGGATTGGTGCTTTCTGGGACCAGCTGTCGAAGGACACGGTGGGGAGTATCCTGCCCGTAGGACGCGACTTCGTGGGTTACGAGGCAGTACTCCAGCAGGAGCGTTCTACCGATTCTCCATCGCTGACCCACGGCACGCATACTTTGGGTATCGCTGCCGGCAGCGGCTATGATACCTCTTATCGGGGAATGGCCTTTAACAGCGATCTCTGTGTGGTGGGCAACCTCGTGGGTGCCTCTAATATAGAATATGTGGACTCTGCTGATTATTATAAATATTCCACGGCTGTCGATGCGTTGGGATTCAAATACTGCTTCGACTATGCCGGTCAGCAGGGCAAGCCGTGTGTCGTGTCGTTTAGTGAGGGCTATGCCCCCTTTCTTGACGAGGAGGACAGCCTCTATGCCGCTGCCCTCGGCCATCTGATTGGCCCGGGCCGGATTATCCTGGCCTCTGCAGGCAACGAGAATGTTGAGAAATGCTATTTCGAGAAACCGGTCTCCCAACCGACGGCTGGTGCTTTCGTGAGGTGTTTCAGTACATCTGCCTATTATAAGGTCAAGACTGACGTTATGGTTCGACTGCTACTCTATTATTATGCGACGGACAGTGGACAACCCACGGACACTTTATCCTTCGAGACGGCTGATGTGCCTATGGACACTACTATCTACAGAAGACTTCTGCTCGAAGGCGACACGCTGACCTTCTCGGCCTACCGCGATAAGTCGCGCTTCTCTGAACACGACATCTGGCTGCTGCAGGTAATTGGTAACCGCCGATTGGACAAGATGTCACCCATCGCCCTCGTGGTGGAGGGACAGGGCAGGGTAGAGGTCTATGGCAATTCAACCAATGCCTTCAAGACCAGCTCTGCTGATAACCGATGGTCGGCAGCAGAGGACGGACATAACATCTTCGCTCCAGGCTGTTTCCCATCAGTCATCTGTGTCGGGGCTACGACGCATCAGGGGAATGTGTTGGCCTACTATTCCTCGAAGGGCCCTGCCATGAACGACCTGATGAAGCCCGAAGTCGTGGCACCGGGATCGAATGTGACCGCATCCTACAGCCGTTTCTACCAACCAGAGAATCAGGTGGTGGGCTATTCCACCTTCCACGGTGAGGAATTCCCCTGGGGGCGCGCTACCGGCACATCGATGTCTACACCCGTGGTGGGAGGCATCATCGCCCTGTGGCTTCAGGCAAAGCCCGACCTGACGCCTGATGAGGTGAGGGCTGTATTGAGTCGTACCTGTAGCCATCCAGATCCTGAACTGTCCTATCCGAACAACGCCTATGGCTATGGCGGAATCGATGCCTACCGTGGTCTGCTCGATGTCCTCGGACTGAGTGGCATCAGCGCCATCAGCCACCATCAGCCGAGGGGTGTGGAGATGGTGCCTGACGCCGATGGTCTCCGACTGCTCTTCTCCCAGCCTCCTTCTACCTATATATATATTAAGGTATATAGTCTGTCGGGCGCCTGCCTCTATGCAGAGCACGTCATGGCCGACAGCTCCGAGATCCGTCTCACCCTCCCTGCCTCTGTCTCAGGCGTCTGTGCCGTTCAGATTGATGCCCCCTCCCTCTCCGGCTCCCGCCTGGTGAGAATTGAGAATTGAAAATTGAAAATTGAGAATTGAAAATGAAAATATTTTATTGTGTGGCGGAGCACTGCTTCTCCGTGAATATCGAAGAGAATGATAGTGTCATAGGCCGTATGACTCCTTACGAGCCTTTCAAGGTTGATGCTGCTGACGCGACACCGCCCGTGTTTGAGTTGGACGTGGTGCCTGCAGACCAGTTCTCTTCCATGGCGGATTATAAGGAAGACATGTTCCAGGATGACGACGGAACCCAGATCTCCGCTGGCCATTGCGACGGCCAGCCCTGTTTCGAGTTCCTGCTCAACGGCCAGCGTTCTGCCCGGATGGTGACTAATACCACCTACGACCATGCCATCGTGACCCTCGAGAACAACCGCCTGTTCGGACTCGGCAACTGCCTGATGGTGATGTATGCCATGGCAACCGCCAACCGCCAGACAGCTCTGTTCCATGCCTCGGCCATCGGCCTGGAGGACCGTGCCTACCTGTTCTTAGGCAAGAGCGGTACCGGCAAAAGCACCCACTCTTCCCTGTGGCTGAAACATATTGAGGGTACGGAACTGATGAACGACGATAATCCCATCGTGCGGATGATTGACGGTCAGCTGTGGGTCTATGGCTCTCCCTGGAGTGGCAAGACACCCTGCTATCGGAATGTAAAGGCCCGCTTGGGTGCCATTGTCGACCTGAGTCAGGCGCCCCACAACAAGATCCGCCGCCTGAAAGGTATTCAGGCTTACGCAGCTCTCATGCCCGCCATCTCCGGCAAACGTTGGGACAGCACCTTAGCCGAAGGCCTCCATGAGATGGAGACCCTCTTGGTCCAGCAGGCTCCCATCTTCCATCTGGAATGCCTGCCCGATGCCGATGCCGCCCTGACCTGCCTCCATGAAGTCCAAACCAAGTAATTCGTGTAATCTGTGGTTGAAAAGAAAAATAGGAATAATAATCCATCGCTTGGTCGGTTCTTGATCTCAGCGCTGCTCTGTATTTTCTCGTTGGGTGCCGACGCTGCCCGTGCAAAGATTGAGTGGCATACATACGTACAGCCCGACGGCACAGTCCTGACCCTGACTCTCAGCGGCGATGAGCATTTCAGCTGTTACCGCGATTTTGAAGGACGCATGTACTCCCGCGACAGCCTGGGCGTGTTCCGTCTGTTGCCTCCTGACCAGATTCCCTCCGCCCCGATGGTGATGTCAAGAACCCGAGCTGGCCAGCCGGACAAGTCCTATTCCTTCTATGAATGGAATGCCGACAGCATCTACCGCCGACTCGTCATCCTGGTATCCTTTGCCGACTGCGATTTCAGCTTCGAGGATCCGCTGGCCACTTATGATGCCATGTTCAACCAGTCTGGTTACAACCAGAGAAATGGTCCTGGCTGCGTGGCCGACTATTTCCGCGACCAGTCTCGAGGACTGTTTAACCTGAAGTTCGATGTCTATGGACCAATCAAGGTCAGCAAGAGTGTACAGAATGTCAACATTTCCAGAAACTACGGTAAGGATGTTTTCACCGAGGCCGCCCGGAAACTGGTCGAGGCCCATCCCGACATCGACTATTCCGTTTACGACTGGGACAATGATGGCGTGGCCGAGCCGGTGGTCTTCGTCTATGCCGGCTATTCCGGCAACCAGGCTGCCATCAGCGGTAGTGGCTATATCTGGCCCAACTCCAGCAGTTTCTCCACTGTCAAGACGCCCGATGGCTATCGGTTGTCTGACTATACCGCCAGTGGCGAACTGTGGACCAACAACACTTCCTGTGGCTTGGGCCTCATCTGTCATGAGTTTTCTCATGGCCTGGGACTCCCCGACATCTATCCTACCTCTTCAAGCAATACGGCCATTTCCATTGTCGACGAATGGGACTTGATGGACGGGGGCACCTTTACCAACTACGGCTGGTGCCCGCCCAACTATTCCCCCATTGAGAAGATGTTGATGGGCTGGCTCACGCCTGTGGAACTGACAGCCGACACCACGATCATCGACCTTGCGCCTGTGGCACGCGGCGGTGAGGTCTATCTCATCAGACATACCGCCGACGAGTTCTATCTCTTGGAGAACCGCCAGTGGGAAGGCTGGGACTATGGCCTGCCGGGACGCGGACTGGTCATCTACCATGTGCTGTTCGACAGAGACCACTGGCGCGGCAACTATGTCAATTACGAGCAGGACAAGCCCTACTATAGCATCGTGGCCGCCGATAACATGACTTATTTAGATTGGTATAATTATTGCGTAAGCCAAAAAAAGAGTCAATACATCGCCAAAGACCGGTTGCATAGCCGTTTGATGAGCACGGCACCCTATCCCTGTCTGGTTGACACCGTCGGCACCATGAACCGTGCACTGACAGACACCTCCGTGCCCGCTGCCCGGATGTACACCGCAGATGCCGATGGCAAGACGATGTTGTCGAAATCCATCACCAAGATCACCCAGAATGACGATGGCACCGTTTCCTTCAGGTTCCGTGCCTCACCAGCCTCATCCATCCACTCTCTCCAGTCTGACTCATCCTCCTCTGGCATCTACACCCTTTCTGGTCGCCGACTTCCCCCTCATACCGACATTCACCACCTCCAAAAGGGCATTTATATCGTCAAAGGCAGGAAAATTGCACTTTTTTGAGTTGTTTTAACAAAAAAATCGCCAAAAAGCTTGTTAGTTTCGCAAAAACCGTTTATATTTGCACCGAAATGGCGAGTTATGTGCTCCCCCAGAGGGTTCCTCTATATAATATAATAAGGTGTAGTGACAATAGGTAATCTGTTTGCAACGCCTGATATTTATGCGGAAAAACGGTAATTTAAAGCAAAATATGCCGAATTGTGAACTGAAATGCTAAATTTTTGTGGTTTTTTGTAAAAAAGTCAAAGAAAAATTTGCAAGTTTCAACAATTTGCCGTAAATTTGCGGCGGATTATACGTGTAAACGTAGCATTGAACGTGAGTATCAAACATTATATTTATTAATTTAAACTTAAGAATTATGAACAAAAATGTTTTTAAAAAGTGTATGACTCCTGCCGCAGAGAGCGTTTGGGGAGGGGAGGTGAACGACAGGTAAACTGTTACTCTTAAGGGCGGTTGGCCGGTGAGGATCGGATAATCGCTAATGATTACGAATCGTAAACAATTTATTTATAAACCAAATTTTAATAAAAATGAAAAAATTCAAAAACATTAGATTGATGCTGGTCGGGCTCTTCTGCCTGATGGGTATGAATGCTTTTGCACAAACCATTGAGCCGAGTGCTTCTAATATGATTTACAAGGATGGTTTGGTGTACATTATTATTGATGCTGCTGCAACGCCACAGGAAGTGTTGTTCTATGGTATCTCAAAAGCTGCTGTTACTGCGGACGCTGACGTTGCCAAGACTTTGGTTCTGAATAATGACGTTACAGCTGCAGCCCCCTCTACAGGTGTGAATACCCAGTACAAAGTAGTAGGTTTCTTTATGGATGACTTTGATAATCCTACTACTGCGAATTTCTGGTATCAGGCACAGGGAGCTGGTAAAGCTTGGGAAACAGTAGCTTTGACTTCTGTCGAGGATATTGAATTCAACTTTACTTTGAAAGAGTTGACCACAGCGCAAGTTGCTGATCTCAAGGCTGACGTTAAAGCCACAACTGATCCTGCTTCTACTATCTTCAAGGATGAGGCTTGGAAGCCCCTGACTAATGGTGCTCTTTTCCCTGCCTTGAAGACCTTCAAACTGGGCGACATGCGTGGTGTTATAACGCTTGCAGAGCCTCTTGATATCACTAAAATTAAGTCTCATGTGACCGCCATTGATTTGAGTGGTGTGATGAATGACGGTATTGATCCTGTTACTGTTCCCGACAGCTGGGCTGAGGCATTTTCTGCTTTGGAAAGTGTTACTTTCCCTGCTACCGCAAACGTAAACATTGGTGAGGCTGCTTTCTTCAATACTCCCGCACTGGCTACTGTGACATTTGGAAGTGGAACTGTGGTTATTGGCGACAGGGCTTTCCGCGCTACTCCAAAGCTTACAAGCATTGACCTTACTTCCGTGAAGGAGATTGGTGCCACTGCTTTCCAGGCTTCTGGTCTGACAGCCGTTACAATCACTGCCAATGTTGAGAAGATCGGTGAAGATGCTTTCAATGCTGCTACTAATCCTCAGTTGAAAGAGGTGACATTCTCTTCTAACCAGCTGACAACTGTTCCTGCCGTATTTGGCTTGCAGAATCTGATTGAGAAGGTTACAGTGACCGGTGCTGCTACTAAGATTGTAGCCGGTGCTTTCACCGCAGCTACGGATATTAAGGAGATTCATTTTGAGAATGCTGAATACCTCGCAACTATTACTGGTGCTTTCGATACAAGTGGTAAGAAACTTGAGAAGGTATTCCTGCGCGGCTCTGCACTGACTGCTGTTCCGTTCGCCGTGAATGGAATGACTGCTCTGACCGACTTCACATTCCCCGAAGGCCTGACAGGTGCACTGCCCTCATTCAGTGGTTGTACTAAGCTGAATAACCTCGGTACTATCCCCGTTGGCGTGACTTCTATTCCTAATAGTGGATTCTACAATTGTGTTGCATTGACGGCTGTTGATTTCGACAGCGATGCCTCTGGTCTGACCTCTATTGGTGATCAGGCTTTCGCAAATGATGCTAAGCTGACGAGTTTTGCTTTTGCAAAGACCAAGAAGCTTCAGACTATCGGTGTCCAGGCTTTTGAGTACTGTGAGGCTCTGGAGTCTGCTGACCTCTCTGGTACAATGGTGAAGTCTATTGGTAACGCTGCTTTCAGAATGAAGTTTGTAGGTGACGAATGGAAGACTGCTCTTGCAACAGTATCGCTTCCTATCGTAACCGATATGACAGATCCTGCTGATGCTACGAAGCCTTACACAGATTATATCCTGATTGGAGCAAATGCATTCTGGGGATGTGCTGATGTTACAACTATCGGTAACCTGAATCAGCCTAAGCTTCTGCTTAATCCTACTGGTGGACAGTTCGCTCACAGCGGTCTGGAGGGTGAGATTGACCTGTCTGCTGCAACACATCAGGTGAAGGATGGTGATGACAATCTGGTTTATCAGTTTACTGTACTTCCTGGAAATGCATTCTATGAGGCAACTGGCATCACCAAGGTTACGCTTCCTGTTGGTGTAACAACAGTGGGTGGTTATGCATTCTATGGCTGTGAGGGTCTTACAGAGGTTGTTTACAATGGTATTGAGAATCTGGCTTCTATCGGAACAGCTGCCTTCCAGGGCTGTGCTCTGACTGCAGTTGACCTCTCTGGTGCTATTGGCAGAACTGCTGACGATAAGGACTACCTGTTCAAGGCCATCAAGCCTTACACATTCGCTTATAACAAGAGTCTGGTAACAGTTACTCTGCCAAATCAGATCAATGAGATTGGCTTTGGTGCATTCTTCAATGATGTTGCTCTGACAACTATCAACCTGAATCAGACTGACATTACAGAACTTGGTAACATCTTCTCTCCGTATGCTAACGATCCTGCACAACCTACATATGGTGAATTAGAGTATGACAAGGAAATTACACTTAAGGGGCTCACATCACTTGATCTGGTTAAGGATGAAACCATCAAGCTGAACATCAATGGCGAGGAGAGAGGTCTGAATCCTCTGGCTACCGTTGCTGACTTTGCACTGCAGTTCACCAACCTGACTGAGTTCACCATGCCTGAGACCGTTGAGTATAAAGCTACGGGTGAGGGCTTCCTCCGCGCTTGTACGAACCTGACGACCTTCACTTGGAAGAATGCCAAAGAGAATTACCTTGGAGATCACTTCTTCCGTGGTGATGTGAAACTGCAGACTGTTTACTTCCTGTCAAAGGAGACCTGTTATGATCTGGCTGACGACGAGATCTTCTTCATGTGTGACATGGACAAGCTGACTGTTTATGTGACGAAGGACTCTTACAACGCTATCATTGCTGCCGGTATGGGTAATGATAACCGTCAGTACTCTACGATTGCCATCTATAATAACAGCACCTTCCAGTTCACAGAGAAGAACCTTGCTTCTGACGGTTACTACTATGCAACCTATTATGACCTGGACAACTCTTCATGGTTCGATCCTGAGGTGTTCGATGTCTATTCTGCTGTTATTGACGGCTCTAAGATCGTGCTGAAGCCCGCTACTTTAGATGGTGGCTACTATAAGGTGGCAAGATTCGACCTTCGTGACGGTGAATTCATCTGGGATGATGATGATAATGACGGTGTGATTGACCCATCTACTGAAGTTGATTATACTGCTGTAGCCAAGGCCATCTGCGTAGTACGTTCTCAGAACATCGATGCTAAGCCTATCCTGAATTCTAACATGGGTAGCGAATATGCTTCTACTCTGCCTACTGACAATGACCTGCAGTACTGCTGGTACGACGGTTTTGCTGGCGGTAGCAAACTGAACTTCGTTTATCAGCTTGGTCGCAACAAGAGCGGTAAGGTTTCATTCTATCGCATTACCTCTGGTGACTTCAAGCAAGGTGGCGTATTTGTAGAGGCTTATGGTGGTAGCGCTCGTCTTGACATTGTCATCGAGGGCGAAAGCACAGGCATCAATGAAATTAACGTTAACGAGGAGAATGCTGAGGGCGACAATGCTTCTATCTACACTCTTCAGGGTGTTCGTGTGAAGGATGTCAAGAATGGCAAGCTCTACATCAAGAATGGTAAAAAGTTCGTGAAATAAGTAAATTATTAATTAATTTGTAATTGTATAACTATTATGATTAAGAAAGAATATATGACTCCTGAGTTGGAGGAATTCGAGTTGGAATTAGCTACTCCTTTGATGGATCTTTCAACTGACAATGGTGGAGAAGAAGGCTATGACAGTGAAGATATCGAACCGCTCTGATTTTTGATCATCAATATTTTAGATAGGTGTGGCAGCATTTGCTGCCGCACCTTTTATTGGCAATGGATCTAAATAAATCGGGAAAGCATTGGTTTGTACTGCGTGCAATGTTCCATAAAGAGATCAAAGTACGTGACAGCCTGCGGCGTGCTGGTTTTCATTGTTATGTACCCATGACTTATAGGTTAGTAATAGAGAATAATCACAAAATACGCCGTTTGGCTCCTGCTGTTAGTGAGTTGGTATTTGTTTATGCCAATGCTACCGATATTAATGATTTTAAGATTCATTCCAAGGATTTGTTTTATTGGCTGACAATGCCTAAGGGTAATCGACGCGAAAAAATCCTTGTTCCTGACAAAGCTATGCAAGACTTCATTCGAATTACCCAGCAGAAAGAAAGAACCGTAACATATTTCCGTCCTGAAGAATTACGTTTGTGTAAGGGTGACCATATCTTGATCCACGGTGGCCCCTTCGATGGCGTTGAAGGCGTTCTGCTAAAAGTCAAAGGCAAGTGTGAAAAACATTTGTTGGTATCTATTCCAAATCTGGTGGCCGCTGCCGTCAGCATAAAACCCGATATGGTGGAACTCATCTCCCAAAATATCGAGCCCAGTCAAAATCTTCAGTATGATGCCCGTGAGCTGATTCGTTTATCCACACAAATGTTGACAGCTGCACCCGATCGCACCTCTCAGGCTATAGAATACGATTTGCTATATCATGAAATTCATCGTCTCTTTGTGAGCTTGTTACCTCTTAAGGGTTATTTACCTGCAGTTGAGGGTGAACTATCCTTGGCTTTATTAATGGGAGAAAAGGTTCTTAATGGTCGCGTTCTTTCCGATACTACAGATCGTTTCATGCGTTCTCTCTCCAAAATTAAGGATGGTACGCTATTAAGTGTTCGTATGCAGCTGATTGCTGGACGTCTTCTTCATGATAAGACTCTTCTCTCGCAAGCAGAACTCAACATAACCCAGTGGAAGAGCGGTACGCTGAGTGACCGTCAGCGAGACATCATCGAGATTGGACATAAATTTCCATAAATCTTTCATCAATATTATACCTGGCTATTATTATGTAGGTTGGAGGGGTTGCCCCCTCTTTCCCCATTAAGAACCGTACGTGCGACTTTCACCGCATACGGCTCAAGTTATTACAAAGTTATTGTCTCATGGACTCTAACCGGTACATGTACGGACGCTGTGTCCGCACTGAATCCGATAAAGGGTCTCTTAGGCTGCTTGGGCATCACGTGCCCCTTTTCCTGACTTCGGCGGTTTTAACATTCCACTGAGGTCCAGTCTCCTGGAATCCTGATAAGCAGGACATTTTCTATTTTTGAAGATGGTGTTATGGGTGACGTAGCAAGTTGTATACATGAACTTTTGTGTTTGAGGTTGTCAGGTTGTCAAAATGCCCTACTGCAAAGGGTTTGCAACCTGTTTGAGGTT
>Ga0310786_10001264_pt1 | contig 40653 bp, 35 predicted proteins | sample AusTroGonzalo_MG_FD_203881 | JGI IMG/M metagenome (GOLD analysis project Ga0310786, IMG submission 203881) | Bovine rumen microbial communities from tropical cattle in Woodstock, Queensland, Australia - Gonzalo_03 (v2) (version 2) | ecosystem: Host-associated > Mammals > Digestive system >... | reverse complement strand
GTCGGAGTTTGCAGAACTCGTAGATTCAATGGTCTCCACCCTAACAACCCCCGTTCCCCGTTCCCCAGTCCCCGTTCCCCGTTCCCCATTCCCCGTTCCCCACATACCCCGCATAATCTTTTCCGGATGCGGCGCGACGGGGCGGCTCTCGATTCTGCTTGAATCGATGTGGCGCGATTTCTTCCATCGCCGCTCGGCGGAGCTTGCGCCGGAGGAATTGAAACTCGCCGACCGGATAGCGTCCATAATGACCGGCGGCGACTTCGCGCTGATCCGCTCCGTGGAGTTCTTCGAGGACTACGCCGAGGGAGGGCGCCGCCAGGCCGCCGCGCTCGATGTCGGCGAAGGCGACACGTTCGTTGCGATAACGGAGGGCGGTGAAACGTCGTCCGTGCTCGGCACGCTCAAGTACGCCGCCGAACACGGCGCGAAGTGCTTTCTCGTGTTCAACAACCCGGCGGACATTCTGCGCAAGCATCTCGACCGCAGCCGCGAGGCGATCGACAACCCGAAGGTTACGGTGATCGATCTCTACTGCGGTTCGATGTCCGTAGCTGGATCTACGCGCATGCAGGCGACGAGCAGCGAGCAGCTTTTAGGCTCGTGCGCGCTCGAAGCCGCGCTCTGCCGCGTTCTGCCGCGCTTCGCGAAGGAGACCGCCGAGGACTACACGATCGCGTTCGAGAAGCTTCTTTCGGGTCTGGAGTCGCCGGATGGGCGCGACGGGCTCGTCAAGGCGATAGAACTCGAGAAGGGCGTATACGAGAAGGGCGGCCGCATCACGTATCTCGCCGACAAGTGCATGCTCGACCTCTTCACGGACAATACGGAGCGTGCGCCTACGTTCATGATTCCGCCGCTCCGCTCCAGCCGCGAGAAGGGCTTTTCGCAGAGCTGGGCGTTCGTGAAAAATCCGCTCCATTCCACGGAAGAATGCTGGTCGGAGATGATGCGCCGCCATCCGCGCTGTCTCGAGTTCACGAGCGAGGACGCCCGCTCGCTCGGCATGCCGCAGTCGTTCATCGACAATCCTCCGCTCATCAAGTATTCCGACCTTCTCACATACATGATCGGCAATGAGCCCGCGCCCGAGCGCATTGAGGGCTTTCCCTGTGCCGTAGCGGTCACTCTCACGGTGGGCGACAGGCCGGAGGAGTTCGTTTCGGCGGCGGATCGCCTCGCCTCCTCATGGCCCGAGAAAGTCGATTTCCATATCGGCAGGGCGTGTCGCCCCGCGACCGCCGCCCCCGCCATCCACATCGACATGTCCATTGCCGACTCTCCGCTTGAGATATGGAAGCACCTTGCGGTCAAGCTGGCGTTCAACTGCCTCTCCACGGGTACGATGGCCGCGATGGGGCGCATTGCCGGCAACTGGATGAGCTGGGTGTCGATGAGCAACAAGAAGCTGATCGACCGCTGCATCCGCCTGCTCGTCGAGCTTGGCCGCATCGGCTACGAGGAGGCCGCGCAGCGCATCTTCGCGGCGGAGGAATGGATCGCCTCCCAGGACTGGTCGAAGGGCGAGGAGCCATCCCCGGTGCAGGTCGCGCTGGCGCAGCTCCGGAAATGAACGTCAGAAACGGACGAAACGTCGAGAGTCAAGCTTTTGGAGGTATGCGTCATGGGAATCGTGTACGTGGCCGGGGCTCTCTGCATGGCTTCAAGTTTCCTCTTCACCTTCCGGAAGGACAGGGTCGTCGAGGAATGACGCAAACTGTTGACTTTGGAAGGGGGAAATGCGATAACACGCACATCTTTCTGGAAGACTCCATAGACGCATAAAGTTATTTGCAATTACCTCAAAGACAAGGAGTGTGGATATGAGCAACCACGGAAAAATGAAACTGAACAGACGCGATTTCCTCGCTGGCGCGGGCTTTGCCGCGGCCGCATGCGCGGGCGGGGTCTATGCGAGCGAGACTAAGATCGGCGGCTGCGGGACGATGAGCAACTTTGCGGCGCCGAAGCTGAACCGTGTGCGTGTCGGCGTGGTCGGCGTCGGTTCGCGCGGGACGTACGCGCTCAAGCGGCTCGCCTTCATGCCGGGGGTCGAGATCGCGGCGTTCTGCGACGTGAAGGAAGCCGCGATGAAGAGATGCCGCGACTTCCTGGCGGAGAAGAAGCTCAGACCAGCGCGCGAGTTCTTCGGTCCGGAAGCCTACCGGGATCTCTGCCAATGGGACGGCGTGGACGTCGTGTACGCATGCGTTCCGTGGAAGCTCCATGCGCCTGTCGCAATTGAGGCGATGCGGGCCGACAAGCATGCGTTCGTGGAGGTGCCGGCGACGATGGATGTGGACAGCTGCTGGAAGCTCGTCGAGACGAGCGAGGCCACACGCCGCCACTGCATGATGCTCGAGAACTGTTGCTACGGCGAGCATGAGATGCTCGCCCTCAACATGTGCCGGACGGGTGCGCTCGGCGAGACTGTGTATGGCGAGGCCGGCTACCTGCACAGCGGCGCGACACGCGGCTTCAAGCTGAGCGAGTTCCGGGCGGAGTGGTATCAAGAGCACCGCGGGAACTACTACCCCACGCACGGGCTCGGTCCCATCGCCCAGTACATGAACATCAACCGCGGAGACCGCTTCGACTACCTGAACTCCATGGAGACGAAGTCCATCGGCGACCTGATCCGCGAAGGCGATCCCCGCTGGAACGGCGAGAACCTCGAGACGTACAAGAAATATCTGATTGGCGGCTACAACTCGTCGCTCATAAGGACAGTCAACGGGAAGATGATACTCCTCAACCTCTCGTGCTCGGTGCCGCATCCCTACAGTCGCATCAACACGATCCAGGGGACGCACGGGATATTCATGGATTACCCGCTTCGCATCGATGTGGAGGACACGCCCGGTTCGGGGCCGCACGATAAGAGTGACCACAACTGGCATGATCGTTTCGACCGGGAGCGTACGGCTAAGCTGCGCGAGAAGTACAAGCATCCGCTCTGGAAGCAGATGGGCGAAATTGCGAAGAAGGCCGGCGGCCACGGCGGCATGGACTTCCTGATGGACATGCGTTGGGTGTATTGCCTGCAGAACGGACTTCCGCTCGATATGGACGTTTACGATCTTGCCTCCTGGAGCTGTCTGTGCGAGATTACCGAGAAGTCACAGGCGAAGCGCGGCGCGCCGGTGGAGATACCGGATTTCACACGCGGCGCGTGGAAGACGATGAAGCCGCTCGGAATAGTCACGGTTGACCTTTCCAAGATGGACTTCTCGAACGTCGGAGGCGCCGGTCCGCAACAGACGATCGGCCAGTCAAAGGAAGGCTGAGCACGTTCGACCGGTTACGTTGTAGCAGCATTGTCACTTGCGGCCGTTCGTGGGTAAATGGTATAATGGTGTCGCAAAGGAAAGGAGTCTAAAATGAATAAGATAGCATTTGTCATAATTTGTTGCTGCTCGCTTGCGCTTTTTGCCGACAAGCGGGAGGAATTCCGCGACTCTATGGGGCGCTTGACCGGAACCGCCACGACGGACTCATACGGTCGCACGATATATCGCGATGCGATGGGGCGCCATGTGGGCACAGCCACCACGGATTCATATGGCCGCACGACGTATCGTGACTCGATGGGTCGCCAGATTGGCACCGCCACCACGTCCAACAATGGAATTACGGTTTTCCGCGATGCGATGGGGCGGCAGCAAGGTACTGCCACCACGGACTCGAATGGCCGCACGACATATCGCGATTCGATGGGTCGTCACCAGGGAACGGCGCAGCACCAGAAAAGCGGCCAGACCGTCTATAGAGACTCTCAGGGGCGGATGCAGGGCACCGTGAAGTGACGGGCAGAAAAAGAATTTCATTTTACCACTTGCGCCATACGGCACGATGTGGGATAATAACATTCAAAGATTTCAAACACAAAAGGAGTCCAACATGAAAAAGCAAAACAAAGGTTTCACTCTCGTCGAGCTGCTCGTCGTGATCGGCATTCTCGGCATTCTGATGGCTGCGCTGTTCCCGGCGGTCGCCGGCGCCAATCTTTCAGCCAAGACTGCGGCTTGCGCCGCAGATGGCCGTAATCTCATCATGGGCATAATCACGGCCAACACGGATCGCGAGAACAGCGGGCAGAGTTCGCTTTGGCCCAGAACGTCCAAGGACGAAAGTGCCGCCACCGACGATAAGGTCGGCCAGGGCGGATTTTCTTCCACATATGAGTATTTCAATGCGCTGTTCAACATGGACACGTATGGAAACGAAGACTGGGAGCCTGAGGTCGACAAGAGCCTGTTTGCCAAGGTCTTCGGTCAGGGCGTGCCCGGGCCGTCCTCAAGCAAATTCGAGGCGAAGAACGTGAAGTGGATCATCGGCGCGAACGTCGAGAACGTTCCCGGCAACATGCCCATACTCGTCACGCGCAATGTGGTTGTGGGCGACATTGAGCGCCAGGAATATGACGGCAAGACCACCGAGAAGATCAAGATCGGCCAGAAGAAAGGCGCGGATTGGGATCAGCCGTTCAGCAGTGACGCCATCGTTCTCGTTCGCAAAGACGGCGGCGCGCAGCCGATCAAGGCCCGTCAGTGCAATCTCAAGGTTTTCTATCAGCAGGGCTTCAAGCTGTCTGCCACCGGAAACGACACGTTCCAGTACCTTAAGGCGAACTGATCGGCCAATTTGTTCGTACAAGTCGCAATAGATTTGGCTTTAGATAGGCCGTTCACCTACAAGGTCCCGGCCGGCATAGCGGAGAAGCTGCGCGTTGGCCAGCTTCTCCGTGTTCCATTCTCGGGACGCGTTGCAAGAGGGTTCGCATTGGCTCTGTCCGACGAGCCGCCCGTTCTCCCCGAAGTGAATCGCGCGTCTGCCGCCAATGAGGCGTCTCTTCCCGGTTTCGATGCCCATCCTGCTCCGCTTGACGACCGTTTCAAGCCGGTGTTCTCCATCGAGGATGAAGTGCCTTTCTTTTCTCCAGAGATGATGCGGCTGGTGAAATGGATATCCGGGTATACCGCTTCCCCGATTGAGATTTGCTTGAAGGCCGCCGTCCCGGCCGCAGTCCTGAAACCTTCAGCCAAGCCCAAGGAACTCCTTTTTGTCGAGCCCGTGAAGGGCGGTCATTCTCCGCTCACAAGCCGCCAGGAAAAGCTTTACGAGAATCTTGTGCGAGTCGGCGGCGGATGGATGAGGCAGGTCGTGGCGGAGTTCAAGACAACTCCCGGCACATTGCGTGCGCTTGCCGAACGTGGCGCGGTGACGATTTCCCCGCGCGCCTCCCGCCGCGATCCCCTTGCGGGACGCAGGGTCCTTCCCACGAAGCCGCTTCCTCTCAACGAACTTCAGTCGGCAGCCCTCGCTGAAATCCTCGCCCCGTTCGAATCGTCCAAAAATCTTCAATCCTCGGTTCTCGATTCTCAATTCGCCAAGCCGGTGCTTCTTCATGGCGTCACAGGCAGCGGAAAGACGGAGATTTACCTGCAGGCCATCGCGCGCATGCTTGAAATGGATCGCGGAGCGATAGTGCTTGTGCCTGAGATTTCGCTCACTCCGCAGACTGTCCGCCGCTTCGCAGGGCGCTTCGGACAGAAGGTGGCGGTTCTCCACTCCGCGCTCTCCGACGGCGAGCGGTACGACGAGTGGCATCGCATCCGCACGGGCGAGGCGCGCGTCGTGGTCGGGCCGCGCAGCGCGATTTTCGCGCCCGTGAAGAATCTCGGCCTGATTGTGGTGGATGAAGAGCATGATTCTTCATACAAGCAGGACGAGACCCCGCGATACAACGCGCGCGACGTCGCGGTAATGCGCGCCAAACTAGAGGGTGCGCGCGTGGTGCTAGGCAGTGCAACGCCATCCCTTGAGTCATGGCTCAACGCCAAGCGCGGCAAGTTCGCAATCGCCTCTGTCCCGGCTCGTGTCGCCGGACGCGCGCTCCCCGCCGTGCATCTCGTCGACATGGAGGAAGAGCAGTCGCGCACAGGCCGTCTCCCCATATATTCCGAAGCTCTTCTGGACGCCATCCATTCCCGGCTCGAACGCGGAGAGCAGACCATACTCTTCCTGAACCGTCGCGGCTTCTCGCGGATATTGCGATGCGAGTCTTGCGGCTGGATCGCGACTTGTCCCAACTGTCTCGGACACGAGACTGACAACGATGGCCCCGAAGGGCTTCCGTACACTTGGCACAAGGTGGACGACTGCTTGCGTTGCCACATCTGCGGTGCGTGGGAGCGCACTCCCCGCGAATGCCCAGAATGCCATTCGCAGGAACTCTCCTACACCGGCATCGGCACACAGCGCGCAGAGGAAGCTCTCAAGCGCAGATTCCCGTCTGTAAGAGTGCTGCGCATGGACGCCGATTCCACTTCGCGCAAGTTTTCGCACGACGATCTGCTTTCCGCTTTTCTCGCAGGCAAGGCCGATGTCCTCCTCGGCACGCAGATGATAGCCAAGGGCCTCGACTTCCCCAACGTCACGCTCGTTGGCGTGCTAAATGCCGATGCGTCGCTCAACATGCCGGATTTTCGCGCGGCAGAGCGGACATTTCAGCTGTTGGCGCAAGTGTCTGGACGCGCCGGGCGCGCCGAGAAGCCGGGCGAGGTGTACATCCAGACGTTCTCGCCCAAAGTCGCCGCCGTCAAGGCAGCCGCTTCGGCGGATTACGAGACATTCGCCGCCGGTGAGCTTGCCGTGCGAAAGGACGGCTACTATCCGCCTTACTGCCACCTCGCTTCACTGGTGTTTCGTTCCAAGGACGAATCGCTTCCAGGCAAATGGGCGGAACTTTATTCGAAGTCGCTGTCGGCATATGCCGCCAAATTCAATGTGCTGGGGAAGGGGCGTTTCGTTGTGTCGGACGCAATACCGTCGGCCCTTGCAAAAGCTGAGGGCTGGTATCGTTGGCAGCTGGTGCTGCGCGCGCCGACAGCCGCCGCCATCTCCGCCGCCGTCAAATGGATACGCGCAGCCCGCCCCACACCGGAGAGCCTGCGGATTACCTTTGACGTCGACGCAGTGAACCTGATGTGAAATCGATTTGCCCTGAATCTAAATTCTAAACTACAAGGAATACAAAATGAACAAGACATTCGAGAATCTGATTCTTGACGGAAAAGCCGTCGATATCACCGTGTCAGGTGGGCTTATAGAGTCAATCGTCCCACGTGCGGTGAGTGGGGGGATTTCAGATTTCAGATCTCAGATTTCAGAGGCGGCGAGAGGGGGGATCTCAGAGGTGGGTGATGGAAAACCTCGTCCGGTCGTCCCGGCATTCTACAATGGCCATACGCATCTGGCGATGAATCTTCTGCGCGGCTTCGCGGACGATCTTGAGTTGATGCCCTGGCTGCAGGATCATATCTGGCCCGCCGAGGCGCATCTTACGGACGACATCGTCTACCACGGCACGCGCCTCGCGATCCTGGAGATGATTCGCTCCGGCACCGTCTTCGCAAATGACATGTACTGGTATGCCCCTGCCGTTGCTCGTGCCGCCGATGAAATGGGCATCAGATGCGCTGTTTCCATGCAGACGATAGAGACTGGCGGGCCGGGACACAACGATCCCAAGAACATCGCCTCCAACAAGGCTCTCGAAGGTCTGCCCCGCACCTCCGCATCGCGCGTCTTCACGACGCTCGCGCCCCATGCGATCTACACGGTCTGCGGCGAGACTCTCAAGTCCATAGCCGATCGCGCCCGGGCCGAGGACACTTTCATCCATGTTCATGTGGCCGAGACGCGATTTGAAGTCGAGACTTGCCGCAAGGAGCACGGCGGTCTCACGCCAATCGCATATTTGAACGGACTCGGCCTGCTTGGTCCCAAGACAATCATGGCCCATTGCGTGCATCTCACGGATGACGACATAAAGATCATCGCCGACACCGGCGCCGTGATCGTCGAAAACCAGCAGTCGAACATGAAGCTTGTGTCCGGCCTCTTTCCATACAGGCGCACCGAAGGATGTCGTGTGATAATCGGCACAGACGGCGCGTCTTCCAACAATTCGCTTTCCATGTTCGCTGAGATGAAGGCTGCCGCCCTATGCGCGAAGATCGAGGCCGGCGATCCGACATGCGCTCCTGCGGCCGAGGTTTACAAGCGCGCGACGCGCGGCGGCGCTCAGGCGTTCGGCCTTGACGCCGGCGAGATCCGCGAAGGTGCGGCGGCCGATTTCCTTATTCTCAATCCAGACGCCGTCCCGCTCGTTCCCGGCTTCAACTGCGTGAGCGACATGGTCTATGCCGCCGATCCCTCTTGCATCGACACCGTCGTTTGCGCGGGACGTGTCCTCATGGAAGGCGGCGTCGTGCCGGGCGAGAAAGAAATAATAGCCTCGGCGCGTGAGGCTGCGGCGAGGCTAAAGGGCTAAACGAATCGGACCGACGGTCTCAGAGCGCGATTCGCAGAGTGGATTCGCGCGCCGGACCGATCGACAGAATGCCTAGCTTGGCGCCTGACAGTTCCACCAGGCGATCTACATATGCCTTGGCCTTGGGGGGAAGGTCTTCGATGCGCGTGATGTTCGATGTCTCGCACATCCAGCCGTCCATCTCCTCGTAGATCGGCTTCACGCGCGCAAGCTCGTCGGAAGACGTCGGCATGTAGTCGATCTCCTTTCCGTCAAGCTCGTATGCGGTGCATATCTTGATCTTTGGAAAGACGTCCATCACGTCGAGCTTTGTGAGCGCCCAGAAATCCACGCCGTTCACCTGCTGGGCGTAGCGGGCGACAACGGCGTCGAACCAGCCGGTGCGGCGCGGACGCTTCGTGACTGCGCCGAACTCGTGTCCGCGTTCCGCTAGCGTCTTGCCGTCGGGATCTTGTTTGTCCACGGCGTTGTAGAGTTCGGTGGGGAAGGGCCCCTCGCCAACACGAGTCGTGTATGCCTTTATCACGCCAACCACGCAGTCGATGTCGCGCGGCGAGAGCCCCGAGCCGATGCATGCGCCGCCGGAAGTGGGGCTTGACGAGGTGACGAAGGGATATGTGCCGAAGTCGATGTCGAGCATCGTGCCCTGCGCGCCCTCGAGAAGTATGGACTTGCCTTCCGCCTTTGCCTTGTGCAGCATCGGCACAGTGTCCTTGATGTAGGGCGCGAGCTTTTCCGCGGCCACTTTGTAGATCGCCACGATTTCATCGGCGTCAAGCTGGTAGTCGCTGATTGTGCAGCCGGGCACGTCCAAGGTGTCGCCGGGATCCACGCGCTCAGCCTTCAGCATGCGCAGCTTGGCGTTCGTCTCGATCACCTGGTCACGGACTTTGTCGAGGAAATTCGCGGCAAGCATGTCGCCGCATCTAAGGCCGGTGCGCGACACTTTGGCCGCGTATGCGGGGCCGATGCCGCGGCCCGTTGTGCCGATCTTGCGCCCTTGCGCGCGTGCAGCCTCTTCGGCCTTGTCCAGGGCACGGTGGTACAGCATCACCATTTGCGTGCGGGTGGAGATGAAGAGACGGCCCTTGGGTTCAACGCCGGTGAGGCGCATCGCCTCAATCTCTTCTATGAGATCGAGGGGATTCATCACCACGCCGTTGCCGATGACGCATATCTTCCCCTCGTGCAGGATCCCTGAAGGGATGAGGCGCAGCACGCGCTTCTTGCCCTCCGCGATGACCGTGTGGCCGGCGTTGCTGCCGCCTTGGTAGCGGACCACGTAGTCAGCCTTGTCCGTAAGGACGTCTATCACTTTTCCTTTACCCTCGTCGCCCCATTGCGACCCGATGAGAACGGTGTTCATTCCTCTTTTGGCTCCTATCTATGTTTCTACTTTTCGGAAACACCAATAGTATATCAAAATCCTGATTGGAGGGGATAGAGATTTTGCGGATTTGTGCGTACGGGGGCAACGGTTTTTGGTATAATCTCCGCCAAGACGATTTAGATGTTCGCAAATCTGATCAGAACAATCAAGGAGAATAGCATGAACAGAATAATAGTAGCGGCGGCAATGGCGGCATTCACGGTGGCGGCCGCTCCCGTATACAAAGATCCAATTCCCGCGGTCGAGGCCACGCCACGCAAAGGCGTAGGCAATTTTCTCGCGAAGGTGCGCGCCGGAAAGCCGGTTACGGTCGCATATCTTGGCGGTTCGATCACGGCGCAAGGCGACAACAAGACCGCGAAGGGCGGTTGGCGCGTCAAGACAACGAAATGGCTGCGAGACACGTATCCTCAGTCGAAGATAACGGAAGTTCACGCCGCGATCGGCGGCACCGGCTCGAACCTTGGCGTTTTCCGGGTGGGGCACGATGCGCTTCGGCATGACCCCGACCTTCTCTTCGTCGAGTTCGCGTGCAACGATGGCGGAAATGGCGGCAATCCGCAGAGCATCTGGCGCTCAATGGAGGGTATCGTTCGCCAGACCTGGAAGAGGAATCCTCGCACGGACATCGTGTTCACGTACACCATAACCACCCAGATGACGAACACGTACTCCACGGGTTTCCGTCCGCGTGCGGCAGGTGCCGATGACATGCTGGCCGATCACTATGGAATTCCATCCATAGACTTTGGTCCGCGCGTGTGGAAGGCTGTGGCCGAGAATAAGCTCATGATGACCGGCAAGGAGATCGAGACTGCCGTTCCAAAGGACGATCCGGAGCACGACAAGAAAGTGCGCGAAATGCTGGCCAAGGATCCGCGCATCCTGTTCTCCAACGACGGCGTCCATCCGCGTGACGAGGGGCATGACTTCTACTTGGCCTCGATCAAGGCGGGGTTTGCCGCTATGCAGGATTTGCCGCCTGTCGATCACGGCAAATTGCTCGCCAAGCCTTTTGTTGATGACAACCTGGAGAACGCCAAGCTAGTCGATCTTAAGCCTTACATGCTGTCGGGCGACTGGACTACGCTGCCCTGCGGCGCCAAGAAGTACGATGGTCTTAAGCATTTCTCGAATCGGTTCGGCGATACGATCTACATAGCGCGTAAGCCCGGTTCCAAGCTCTCCTTCAAGTTCAAGGGCACGCAGTGCCAGATATACGACCTTCTCGGTCCCGACTGCGCCCAGCTTTGGATCACCTTCGACGGCAAGCGCAGGGCCAGGCCCGTGCCTCGCTTCGACAGCTACTGCACATACTATAGGCTGTCCAGCCTAGGCGTCGGCGAAGACAAGGATGGGGTCCACACCGTTGAGATCGAAATCGACGACAAGCAGCCTTCGCGCCAGCCTGTCGCGTTCCGTCTCAAGAATCCCGATGTCGAGCTCAAGGGAGAGAAGTTCGACGGCACCTCATGGATCGTCGGCAAGATCATGCTGGTAGGCGACATCGTCGAGTGATCGCGCAGAGCGTCATTCTTCGCCATTCGCATCAGGCTTGAACTCGGTCATTGTTGCTTCGCCCTCCGCATGGATGCCGCGCGGCGCGATCAGCTGCGCGAACGTGCGGAATACGATGATTGCGTCGAGCATGAGCGAACGGTGATCCACGTACCACACGTCGTAGGCGAACTTCTCGTCCCAGCCGAGGAGGTTGCGCCCATGGATTTGCGCCCATCCGGTGATCCCAGGGCGCACTTCATGGCGGCGAGCCTGCTCTTTGGAGTAGCGCGGCAGATATCTCACGGGAAGGGGACGCGGCCCGACAAGCGACATCTTCCCCGAAAGAACGTGGAAAAGCTCAGGCAGCTCGTCCAGGGACGTGGTGCGCAAGAAACGTCCAAGGCGCGTCATGCGCTCCGCGTCGGTTCCGTCGCCAGTGCGCATGGTGCGAAGCTTGAGAAGATCGAACGGAACGCCGTGCCTGCCGGCGCGCGCATGGCGGAAGAACACGGGGCGTCCATCGACAATGAGAACGGCAAGGGCAGCCAAGGCTAGAATCGGAAGCCAAAGCGGGAGGCAGACAAGAATGAAAAGTGTGTCCAGGAGGCGTTTCATCCGGTGCGCTCCGCTATTGCTCAAGGTACTGCTGCGCGTTCAAGGCGTAGCCATTCTTCTTCCGTGAGTCCTGCTCCGCAGGGAAGGCAGATTCCGCGCCTGAAGAAGTCTTCGCACACCTCGCCGCCGTGCATTTCGGCGTTGGCGAAGACAGGCTGGAGATGAAGCGGCTTCCATGCAGGGCGAGATTCCGCATCGGCCGCTGTGAGGCGTGCGGACATCTCGTCGCGGGATGCCTCGGAATCGAAGAGGAAGACTGACAGCCAGCGTGTGGATTCCGCTGGTTTTGAGCATGGGAAGGGTGTGGCGCGACCATCGAGGATGCTCTTCCATCTTTCGAAAGCAGCCCTCTTCCGGCGAATGATTTCCGGAAGCTTGTCCAGCTGCGCCAGTCCCACCGCCGCCAGCAGATTGCTCATGCGGTAGTTGTGCCCGACTTCACGATGTTCATACCACACTGCGTTTTCGCGCGATTGCTGGGCGCGCCACCGCGCGCGTTCTGCTATCTTGGGGTCTTTTGAGAGAACGGCGCCGCCGCCTGACGTCGTCACGATCTTGTTTCCGTTGAATGAATATATTGCAGCTGCGCCTGCGGCTCCGGCAGGGCGGCCATCTGAGAATCCGCCTACGGCTTCCGCCGCATCTATGATCAGCGTCGCATCGTGGCTGGCGGCGACGGCCTCAAGCGCATTGTAGTCGCTGCATTGGCCGTAGAGATCTGCGGCTATCACGACGAGACGGGCTTCGGGCGATGTTGCGCGATGGTTCGCCAATGCTGCGTCCAGAAGGGGAATGGACATCGTGCCGGTCGCGGGATCTGCATCTATGAACACGGGCGTCGCGCCACGACGCACCGCCGGTCCAACTGTAGCGATGAACGTGAGTGACGGAGCGAAGACCAATGTCCCGGGACTGACGCAGAACTCGTCCATCAGGAGATCGAGCGCGGCTGTGCCGCTTGACACCGCCGCCGCGGAAAGTCCGGAAAGCGCCGAAAGGCGGCGTTCGAACTCGTCGACCATCGGTCCGCACGGAGCGATGTATCGTGAGTCGAACGCCTTTCCGATTGCCTGGCGTTCCGCCTCGTCAGTCCAGGGCGGACTTAGGTATATCCGGCTTTCCGCGCTCACTTTTTCTTCTTGTCCCAGCCCTTGCGCTCCCAAATGGATTTGAGGAGTTTGCACATTGGACAGTCTTCGCCGATCACTGCATTGCGGCGTAGCACCTCAAGGGATTTCTTCACGGAGTCAAGCTCTCCTTTGGCCTTGTCGAGAGCCGCATCGTCCATGGCTTCGACGCGCGTCTTGTACTGCGAGCAGACGTTTTTGAGGGCATCCATGTACGCGGCGTCTTTGGAGTATGATATCACTTCGAGGAGCGCGCATAGTGTGGGCGCATCGGCCTTTTGCGCGTCGATCTTGGCAAAAAGTTTCGCCGCCGTCTCTGCGCGGAGCTTCATCACGTCTGCCGTATTGGCGGCGGGGCCGCCGTGCGTCGTGTTGGCGTAGCGCGAGGGGATCTCGCGGATCCAGATGTTGCGGAAGTGGACGGGGTTGCCGTGGTCCTGCAGCTGCAACGGCAGCTTGGTGGCGTGGGGTGCGAGCGGACGGCGTTTGCAGTGCGTGGTGAGGCCTTCCATTTCCCAGTGATCTTGGGTCAGCACTCCGTTGTGGAATACGGTCACGCTGCCGGGCCACACCATCTTGTTGCCGTCCCAAATAGGCTGATGGAAGACTATGTCGTACGTCTGCCATTCCCCCGGACGGCGCGAAGCATTCACGAGAGGCGGGTTCTCGGCATATATGGCGGAGGCCTGTCCGTCTGCGTAGTTGGGATTGGGGTTGGGATCCTTGGAAGGGTCTGTCTCAAAGGAGTCAAGTACCTGGACCTCGTACATTCCCATCAAGAAAACGCCTGAGTTGCCGCGTCCCTGGCCCACGCCTTCGACTTTCTTGGGGCTGGCCCATTCGATGTGCAGTTGGCAGTCGCCGAAAGCCTGTTTGGTGGAGATGTAGCCTGCGCCCTTGACCGACTCGAGAGTGCCGTCCACAAGCTTCCATTTCGTAGGCCCGCCTTTTCTGTCGCACCAGTTGGCGAATGTCTTTTCGGTACCGTCGAATAGGATTACGGCATCGCTTGGCGGGAGGCCGGGTTCTGCGGTGACCTTGACCGGGTTCGGACGATTTCGGTCGTGTACGGCCCAAGCATGCTTGGCGTCGGGCGTGTCGCCGTATAGGCCGGCGAATGCTGTGCAGACGCAAAGGCCGGCGGCGGAGAGAATCATCGTTTTTTTCATCATAGCTCCTATTGGTGTTAAAAAGTCGTCATTCATTATCCCATATTGCCCCGTAAACCGCAAGTGCGTAAATTCTTTTTCCACGCCGCGCAACGAACGATTTTTGGTATAATGTTCGGCAAACCATAGTGTTTCAACGAAAAGGCATGAAATGAAATTACCTCTCAAAGCGCTTGTCACCGGAGGAGCCGGATTTCTCGGCTCGCATCTTTGCCGTCGCCTTTTGGCCGATGGCTATGAAGTGACGGCCCTCGACAATCTCTTCACCGGCACGAAGTCCAACATATACGATCTTTTCGGCAACCCTAAGTTCTCTTTCGTGCTGCACGACGTGACGCAGCCGTTCTGGGGCCAGTTCGACGAGATATACAATCTGGCATGTCCCGCTTCGCCGATCCATTACCAGAAAAATCCGGTCGAGACGATGAAAAGTTCCGTTCTGGGAATGATGAATGTCCTAGACCTGGCGCTCAAGACAAAGGCGCGCGTGCTTCACACCTCCACGAGCGAGATATACGGCGACCCCCTCGTTCATCCTCAGGTGGAGACATACTGGGGCAACGTGAACACCATCGGCATCCGTTCCTGCTACGACGAGGGCAAGCGTTGCGCAGAGACGTTGTGCGCCGACTACGCCCGCGAATACGACGTCGATGTGCGCATGGTGCGCATCTTCAACACATACGGGCCCAATATGCACCCGAAAGACGGGCGCGTGATATCGAATTTCATCATGCAGGCTCTGGCCAATGCCGACATAACGCTTTTCGGCGACGGCTCGCAGACCCGCAGTTTCCAGTACTGCGACGACCTCATAGAGGCGTTCCGCCGGTACATGGCGCTTGACCGCGCCACTGTGCAGACGTTCTTTGCGCGTAAGGGACTTGGCGCCAGCGTGATCAACACGGGCAATCCCGGCGAATACACGATACGCCAGCTTGCCGAGGAGACGTTGCGCCTCATACCGGACTCGGCTTCAAAGCTGGTGTACGCACCTCTCCCCAAGGACGATCCCAAGCGCCGCAAGCCTGACATCTCGCTTGCCAAGGAACTTCTTGGCTGGGAGCCGAAGATCCCGCTTGCCGAGGGCCTTGCGAAGACGATTGAATATTTCCGTAGGATGTCCGGAAAATGAAGGCGCTCATTCCAGCGGCGGGGCATGGAACTCGTTTCTTGCCGGTGACGCGCGTCGTTCCGAAGGAGATGCTTCCGATTGGCGCCAAGCCCGCAATCCAACTTATCGTAGAAGAGGCTCTGTCGGCTGGTGCCGAAGAAGTGGTTGTTGTGATTTCTCCCGAGAAGGAGATAATTCGTCGTTATTTTGAAGGTGACTCCGTCCTTGCTTCGCATATTCACTGGGCGTACCAGACGGAACAGAAGGGGTTGGGTCATGCCGTCCTTCAGGCTGCGCCGTTTTTGGTGGACGAAAAAGAACCTGTCCTCACGCTTCTAGGCGATGCGCTTGTCGCGGGCGAGACGCCTTCCGCTGCAATGGCGGCGATTTCCAGGGCGCATGGTGGCGCTTCGGTTGTCGGCTTGGAGGAGGTGCCGGTTGAGCGTGTTTCGCGTTATGGCATTGTGAAGGGCGAACCTTGTGAAGATGGCGACGGTCGTGTTCTGCGTCTTTCTGATCTTGTTGAGAAACCCGCGCCGGAGGTTGCGCCGTCGCGACTTGCCATAGCGGGGCGTTATTTGCTGGATGCAAAGGTTTTTGAACTTCTGGCAACGCAGACTCCAGGCACCGGCGGAGAGATACAGCTCACGGATTCAATACGTCGTTTGCTTGCTGATCGGCCTGTGTTTGGCTATCGTTATCCAGGCCGCCGTCACGACATAGGCAACCCCGCCGGTTATCTCAAGGCTCTCAACGAATTCCTGTAGCATTCTTCCCTGTAGTATTTTTCTTCCAATGGGGACAGTCCCCACCCATTGCGTCCCTCTGTAACAAAGCGGCATTACGTGGCATTAAAATTTTTCAATTTTGGGGGTGGACAAGTGCGCCCATATATGAGATAATATCCTTTCGTTCGACCACAATAGAAGAGTAAAAACCGATGAAAGTACGTAGTTCCGTTCGTCGCATTTGCGAGAACTGCCGCATTATTCGCCGCAAGGGCGTGGTGCGCGTGATCTGCACAAACCCGCGCCATAAACAGCGCCAGGGCTAATAGAAAAGGAAAAGAAAAACCATGCCAAGACTGTTGGGTGTGGACATACCGGGCAAGAAGCAGTCCCGCTTCGCGCTTCGCTATATCCACGGAATAGGGCCAAGGCGCGCCGATGACGTGCTAGCGGCCTGTGGCATCGAGCCTTCGAAGAAGGCCGATGATTTGACGCAGGACGAGATCCATGCGATTACTACGTTTATTCAGGAACACTTCCGTGTGGAAGGTGATCTGCGCCGTGAGGTCTCGCAGAACATTCGTCGCCTGATTTCCATCGGCTCATATCGCGGGCTGCGTCACAAGCGCGGGCTGCCGGTTCGCGGCCAGCGCACCAAGACGAACGCCAAGACGCGCAAGGGCGGCCGTCGCGCATCAGCCGCCGTGATCCGCGCCGCCGCGCCGAAAAAGTAAGGATCTACCATGAGCGAAGAGACAATCAACGAAGCGGAGACCCTGGAGGCTCCGATCGCGCCCGAAGCGGAAGCTCCGGCCGAAGAGGGTGACGCTCCTGCCAAGAAGGCTCGTCCCGGCAAGTCGATTCCGCCTGGAATCGCGTTCATCCGTTCAACTTTCAACAACACGCAGGTGTCGATAGCCGACGCTCGTGGCGGAGTCATCGCCTGGAGCTCGGCCGGCAAGGAGGGCTTCAAGGGCTCTCGCAAGAGCACGGCCTTTGCGGCGACTCAGGTCGCCAAGACGGCCGCCCACGCCGCTTTCGCCAAAGGCATGCACGAGTGCGAAGTGCGCATGCAGGGCGCAGGCGCGGGCCGCGAGTCCGCCGTCCGTGCCATTCAGGCGGAAGGCATCCGCGTGACTATGATCACTGATACGACGCCGGTTGCGCACAACGGCTGCCGTCCACGCAAGCGCAGGAGAGTGTAACCATGGGTCGCTATACAGGTCCACGTACCAAGATTTCACGTCGTTTCGGCGAGCCGCTTTTCGGCCCTGACAAGGTGCTTGAGCGCCGTCCCAACCCGCCCGGCCAGCATGGCGCGCGCCGCAGGAAGAAACTTTCGGAGTACGGCGAGCAGTTGCGCGAAAAGCAGAAGGCTCGTTTCACATACGGCATGATGGAACGCCAGTTCCGCACGTTCTTCAAGCGCGCAAAGGCGCGTCAGGGAGTGACGGGCGACATTCTTCTGCAGCTTTGCGAGACGCGTCTGGACAACATCGTCTATCGTCTCGGCATCGCGCCCACTCGTCCTGCGGCTCGTCAGCTTGTCACCCACCGCCACATCACGGTCGATGGCAAGATTTGCAACATCCCGTCAGCCACTGTGAAGCCGGGCCAGATCATTGGCCTTCGCGAGAAGTCCAAGAGCCTTTCCGCGATTCAGGATTCACTCGGCAAGCATCGTGTATCGGTGTCTTGGCTTGAGTGGAACGAGGCCAATCAGACCGGGTCGATGACGAGCATCCCTGAACGTTCCGAGATTCCCGAGAATATCAACGTTCAGGCCATTGTCGAACTTTACTCGCGCTAATCGCGCTTTCTTCCACTTTCCTCAAAGGAGGTCAATATGCCTGTCCGTTTGAGTCGTTTTGAAATGCCCCGCGCCGTCAAGAGGGAAGATGGTGCGTCTGGAACGTATGCCCGTTTTGTGGCGGAGCCGTTTGAAATCGGCTACGCGCGCACGATCGGCAATTCGCTTCGGCGCGTTCTTCTTTCCTCGATCGAAGGCTGTGCGATATGCTCAGTCAAGATCGCTGGCGTGAGCCATGAATTCTCGACTATTCCCGGTTGTGCCGAGGATGTCACCGACATCATCCTCAACCTTAAGCGTGTTCTCTTGAAGTCCTACACGCGCGACAACACGTCGCTTCGCCTCAAGGTGAAGGGGCCCTGCGTGGTAACCGCCGGCGATTTCGCGTCGGAGAATGCCGTGGAGGTACTGAATCCTCGCCAGGAGATATGCACCCTCGAGGCGGATGGAGTCCTCGACATGGAGTGCGAGCTCCGCACGGGTCGCGGCTTTTGTCTTGCCGACGGCAACAAGACGCCGGATCAGGAGATCGGTCGCATAGCGATCGACTCCATATTCTCGCCGGTGACGCGCGTGAACTTCCTCGTGGAGAACACGCGCGTTGGTCAGCGTACCGACTACGAAAAGCTCATTCTCGACGTCTGGACTGACGGTCGCGTCACGCCGGACGATGCGCTCAAGACGGCCGCAGCCGTTTTGAGGCGTCACCTTGACGTGTTCGTTGACTACTCTAGCGAAGATTCGCTTGAGTTCGACGATGCCGAGAAGAAGGGCGCCGACGAGCGCGAGCGTCTGCGGAAGCTCTTGAACATGTCCGTGAACGAGATCGAACTTTCGGTCCGTGCCGCGAACTGCCTCAACAACGCGAGTATCTCCACCGTTGGCGAGCTCGTGCAGAAGACCGAGGCCGACATGCTCAAGTACCGCAATTTCGGCAAGAAGTCTCTTAATGAGATCAAGGACAAGATGAAGGAACTCGGGCTTTGCCTCGGCTACAAGTTCGATGCCGACCTGCTCGAGACAAAGAAGTAATCCCAGGAGTCAATTACAATGCGTCACCAGAGAGTAATGAAGAAGTTCGGGCGCTCAACCGCGCATCGCAAGGCATTGATGAAGAGCCTTGTGACGAACCTTATCCTCGCCGAATCGATCAGGACTACGCTCCCCAAGGCCAAAGAGGCCCGCAAGGATGCCGAGAAGATGGTCACTATCGCCCGCAAGGGCGGTCTTGCGGCCCGCCGCCTTGCGGCCTCTCGTCTGCAGCAGCCCAAGGCCGTGCAGAAGCTGTTCGACAAGATCGCTCCGGCAATGGAAGGCCGCAACGGCGGATATACGCGCATCATCAAGCTCGGCGCCCGCAAGGGCGACGCTGCGCCGATGTGCATCCTCCAGTGGGTCACCGCCCCAGAGGCCGTCGATGCCGCTCCAGCTGCTGAAGCGACCGCCGAGGAGGCACCTAAGGCAGAATAAGCCAACGGGCTGTAACGGAGCCGATGAGCGGCTCCGCCGGAAGATGCCTCCGTGTCATAGCGGAGGCTCTTTTTGTAGTTGGTTGTTGGTAGTTGATAGTTGGTAGTTGAGAGTTGGTTGTTGAGAGGAGAGGTGCAAGCACACTGCCGAATGTAAATGAGGAAAACTTTGAGAATGTTGCCAATGTGGAAATGTTGCCAATGCCAATGTTGCCAGTTCCAATTGAAATTGGGAATTGGGATTGGCAACATTGGATACTGGCAACATTTGATCAAGTTATAGGTAAGAAGGAATATGGCGGAGATGAAGATGTTGCCGTGCGATGATGCATCGCTGGAGATTGCCGCGGAGATTCTGCTCTCCGGCGGTGTGGCGGTGATTCCCACGGACACTGTTTACGGCCTTGCGGCACACCCAGATAGACTTTCTGCGGTCGAACGGCTCTACACCATAAAGGGCCGCGCCGCACAGAAGCCCATCGCTTTGTTGGCCGCAGATGCCGTAGCCGTTCGCCGATTCTTCGGCGGCGAACTGCCGCCTGGCGCCGATGATCTAGCTGCGCGTCATTGGCCGGGAGCGCTTACGCTTGTCCTGCCGAAGGATTCCATCTTTGAAGGTCTTCGCGTCCCAGATCACGAATGGACTCGCCGTCTTCTCGCGCGTTGCGGCGGTGTTCTTCGCGTCACGAGCGCAAACTTGAGCGGATGCCGCCCTGCCACGGATGCCCCCGCCGCGCTTGCCGATGTCGGTCTTTCCGCCGATGTCGTCATTGACGACGGAGTCTCCCCAGGCGGCGTCCCATCCACCGTAGTGCGAATAGATTCGTCTGGAGCCTTTTCCATTTTAAGGCGGGGTGCTGTGGCGATTCAAGGTAAAATATGATATAATAGACAAATTCCATCCGACGAGAAGGATTATAGCAATGGGCGAATTCAAATTAACCGATCCTGTGGGGACGGCGCCAAAGACGGCGCCGTTCACCCAAAGCGTTTCCCAAGGCGTGCCATGGCACAACTTTCCCATCACTCGCGAATACACGCTTGGCCAGCTTCTTGACCAGACCATCGCACGTTGCGGCGAGAACGACGCCGTTGTGTATGCCGATCGCGATTTTCGCCTCACATGGTACGAGTTCGGAGAGGAAGTCGATCTCCTTGCGCGCGGACTCATGGCTCTTGGCGTAAAGCGCGGCGAGAAGATCGCGCTTTGGGCGACGAACGTTCCGCATTGGGTCGTTCTCATGTTCGCGGCGGCCAAGATAGGCGCAATCCTTCTGCCGCTCAACACGAACTACAAAGAGCATGAGATGGACTTCGCGCTGACGCAGTCCGACACCGAGAACCTTTTCATCATAACGGGATATCGCGATTGCTCATACGTGGAAGTCATCTACAAGCTCGTGCCCGAGCTCAAGGAGCAGCCTCGCGGCGAATTGAAGAGCGAGAAGTATCCGCATCTTAAGCGCGTGATGTTCCTTGGCGGCGAAAAGCATCGCGGCATGTATTCTCTCAACGAGGTCATGGCGCTCGCGGTCGAGACGCCGTGGGAGGATTATCTCAAGCGCCAGAGCGAGTGCGACGTGAACGACGTCGTGAACATGCAGTACACTTCCGGAACCACCGGTTTTCCCAAGGGCGTTCAGCTTACGCACCGCAACATCGCCAACGACGGCTTCTGGATCGGCGCCTGCCAGAATCTCACAAGCCGCGACCGCGTGTGCATACCCGTGCCGCTTTTCCACTGCTTCGGCTGCGTGCTGGGCGTGATGAGCTGCGTGAACCACGGCTCCACGATGGTGTTCGTGGAGAAGTTCGATCCGATCCAGGTGATGATGTCCATCGAGCGCGAGAAGTGCACCGCCACCTACGGCGTGCCCACGATGTACATAGCCATGCTGGACCACCCGCTCTTCTCGAAGTTCGATTTCCATTCGCTCCGGACCGGCATCATGAGCGGCAGTGCCTGCCCCGTGCACCGCATGCAGCAGGTGTTCGACCGCATGTTCATGAAGGAGGTCTGCAACCCGTACGGCCTGACCGAAAGCGGTCCTGTGATGACGATGACGCGCTATTTCGAACCGTCCATAGAGCGCAAGTGCCAGACGATCGGCCAGGCTCTTCCCGGCGTGGAGGTGGCGATCATCGATCCAGAGACGGGCGAGATAGCGCCTCTCGACACGGACGGCGAAATCTGCTGCCGCGGCTTCAACAACATGAAGGGCTACTACAAGATGCCGGAGCAGACGGCCAAGTGCATCGACAAGAACGGCTGGCTCCATTCCGGCGATATCGGCCGCATGGACAAGGACGGCTACTACTACATCACGGGCCGCCTTAAAGACCTCATTATCCGCGGCGGCGAGAACATATCGCCGAAAGAAGTGGAGGATTTCCTCGGCACCATGCCCGGCGTGAGGGATGTCGCAGTCGTGGGATGTCCCTCCAAGAAGTACGGCGAACAGCCGGCGGCGTTCATAATTCCCGCCGAAGGCGCAGATATCAAGGAAGAGGATGTCGCAGACTTCTGCCACAACAAGATATCGTGGTTCAAGATTCCGAAGTACGTTCACTTCATGGACATCTTCCCGATGACTGCCTCGCAGAAGATACAGAAGTACAAGCTCCGCGAGCTTGCCGCCCAGCTCTGGCCGGACGCTTGAGGCGATTGGATGGTCGCATCAGACCCGTGGTTCTGCGCAATTCATTGTGGGGTTGCTTCAGAACCATATCGAAAAAGAATTCTGCCAGTCGTCGAAATCCGCCGCAGACTGGTAGTCGCTCACGCCGACCGTCTTGCGGACTCCACCTTTCTCGAACACCGCATTCCAGCAGCCCCAGGTGTCCGTGCTCCTGCGAGGAGACAGAGAGACGTTCCAAGTCTCGTCCACTCCAAGATCGCCGAAGACCTCCTTGTCCGCGTCGCCGGCCAGCATGCACTTCGCCAGCAGCAGAGGACCCTTGAACATGCGTACCCCCGGCTCCCTGCGCGCAAACCCGTTCATCTCCTTGTTGTGTACGACCATTTCGAAGCTCTTCTGCTGGTAGTGGATGATTGACGGTTCCTGCGGCAAGTCTGTGCGCCACCGCTCGACCCTGGCGGGCATGTCAAACGCCATTTCGAGGACGGTCTCTCCAGCCGGCACGGAAACTGCAAGACGCCCCGCGTCCATCTTCTGCGCAGACGCGCCCGCAAGAGTGAACGAGAAGTCGCCCGGCAGTCGCAAGCCTATCGTCACGGCACGCGGCGAAGTCACGCGGACCGCGACACGTTCGCCCACGGGATAGTTGCCCGACACCTTGAAACGCACCCCGCCGACGCAGTATTCGCCGTCGGTGTAGAAGTTGAGGTTGTAAGAATCGTCTGCCAGCTTCTCCAAGGCCAAGTCGGCATAGTCGCAGAACCCGCGCGGATCGTTTGCGATGCAGCAGAAATGGTAGCGCATAGACACCTCGAACAGACCCTGCAGATGGCGCTTGCCATGTCCACGCACATCATGCGTCCCCCATTTCCCGCCTCTGAATACGCCCGCCATGAATGCGTTCAAGAACGCCCGTTCCCAGGAATCGAGGTAGCGCGTCTCTCTGGTAGTCTCGTACAGGAACCTGCAAAGCCGCATCCAGTGTATCACGTCGCACGACTCGCTCATCGCATTCGGATAGGCGCGCGCGCCCACGAAATGGTCGTGGAACCCTACCGAACATACTCCGTTCATCTCGTTCTTCGCAAGCTTGTCGAATATGCGCTTTGCCGCTTCAACAGGACGAGACTCCCCGGTTGCCTTCGAAAACGCGACAAGTCCCTCGACGACGCTCATCATCTCGTAGGCCTTTGCCCATTCCTGGGGATTTGGATACCACATGTGAATCGGCTTGTCCGAGAAAGCGTTGGCGACGAGGTTCGGCGCCCGCCCGTCAGCCCTGTCGTTGTCCGCCACGATCTCGCGCGCAAAGTCCATGAACCGATTTTCTCCAGTGCGTTCCGCAAGCATCACGACGGGCTTGAGGATGCTCATTGACGGGAGCCCGGAGAAATAGCCGGTCTTTGCCAGTGGAACGCCAAGTCGTTTCAGCTGGGCGACAAGATGGTCGACAATGCGCGCCGCTGCGTCCAGCAGTTCCTTGTCGCCAGTGAGGTCATGCGCCTCCAGCAGCGCCCAGGTCGTGTACTTTCGGCTCCACACGTTCCAGTTGAAGCCGAACACGTTGTCTTCGTCCTCATAGGTGGACAGATATCCGTTCGGACGCTGGAACGCCTTGACTAGTTCTAGCGCCTTCCCGTGGATGAACGCAATCTCGTCGGCGTCGCCGGAATAGCGTGCGTATGCGCAGTGCGACAGCATCGCCTTGCCCCAATACTCTCCCTGCCAGTAGCCTTTGCGCGTCTTTGATCCAGGCGTGTCGGGATGCTTGTCGTCGTAGCATGTACGAAAGGCGTTCACGGCTTCGTCAAAAACGTCGCCACGCGCCTTCCAGGAGAGAAGGCGGTTTTCGAAAAGGCTGTTCGCCTTGTCGCCGACTGCACCTTGAAGGCGGATGAAGTCTTGTGCCGCAGCCATCGTGCAAGTCAAGACGCACGCTGCCAACAACGGCGTTTTTACGTTAAGCATGTAGTTCTTCATGACTGTGTTCCTTTTGTTGCGGGATAGGTGCCTATATTATAGCAAATGGCCAACGCCGCCAGCATCCCATTTGGCTGGATTGTAGTGGATTGTAGTTGCCTTTATTGACATGCGGGGGATTAAGCACTATAATGTTCACCGTCACTGATAAGGAGAATTTCTGAACATGAAGCTGAGAGGCACTATAACCGCGATGATCACGCCGTTTGATCGCGCGGGCGCGGTTGACTACGGCGCGCTGAAGGCATTTGTCGATTGGCAGTGCGAGAACGGCGTGGAGGGAATCTGCGCAGTCGGAACATCGGGCGAATCGCCCACTCTTTCGCACGAAGAGCATCACAAGGTGATCGAGAAGACGATCGAATTCGCCGCCGGTCGCGTGAAGATAATCGCAGGAACCGGCGCGAACTCCACCTCGGAGGCCGTGTCGCTTACCAAGGCGGCGATCTCCGTAGGCGGAGCGGACGCCACGCTGCAGGTCACGCCGTACTACAACAAGCCGAACGCGGAGGGGATGTACCGCCATTTCATGACGGTTGCCGATCTCGGCCTTCCCGTGATCCTCTACAACGTGCCCGGGCGCAGCGGGAAGGAGATTCCGCTCGATGTCGTGGCGCGGCTCGCGAAACATCCAAACGTCATCGCCGTGAAGGAGGCCGGCGGCAGCGTCGAGCGCGTGAGCGCCACCAAGAACCTGTGCCCCGACTTCACCGTTCTCTCCGGAGACGACTCGCTCACTTTGCCGATGATCTCCGTCGGCGCGGAGGGCGTGATATCCGTGGCGTCGAACGTGATCCCGCGCGAGATGTCAGACTTCGTCCGCACCGCACTTGCGGGCGACATGGTCGCCGCGCGCGCCGCTCACGCGAAGTACTGGAAGCTGTTCCACGATCTTTTCATCGACACGAACCCCGTGATGGTGAAGGAGGCGCTTGCGCTGACCGGTCGCACGGAGGCCGTGTTCCGCCTGCCGCTCTGCGAGACGACCGAGGCCAACCGCGCGACGATGCGCGCGACGCTCGCGGCGCTCGGCCTCGTCTAGGCGTAAGTTCCCAAACGGTTTTCGAAACAAAACAACAAACGGAAGAAAGACAATGAAGCAAGACATGATCGCCGTACTGGACCTTGGGTCCACGAAGAACACAATCCTCGCCCGCGCAATCCGCGCGCTTGGCGTCTATTCCGAGATACATCCCCACGACATCACGCCCGATGCGCTCAAGGCGCTCCCCAACGTGAAGGGCATCGTCCTTTTCGGCGGCGAGAACCGCAATGTGGACGGCAAGGACGTGGACGTGGATCCGGCGCTTTATTCCCTTGGCTTTCCCGTGATGGCCATCGACCATCCGGCCGCCAAGGTGGAGAATCTGCCGGCGATGCCGGATGAAGCCGCCCTCAAGACGTGGCTCTTCGACGTGTGCAAGGCCGAGGCGAACTGGAACATGAAGAACTTCATCGCCGATCAGGTCGAGCTGGTCAGGAAGCAGGTGGGCGACGGCAAGGTGCTCCTAGCGCTCTCCGGCGGCGTCGATTCGTCCGTCGTCGCCGCGCTGCTCATCAAGGCGATCGGCAAGCAGCTCGTGTGCGTGCACGTGAACCACGGCCTCATGCGCAAGAACGAGAGCGAGATGGTCTGCAAGGTTTTCGGCGAGAATCTTGGCGCGAATCTGATCTATAAGGACTGCACCGACCGCTTTCTCGACAAGCTCGCCGGCGTGGCCGACCCCGAGGCCAAGCGCAAGATCATCGGCGGCGAGTTCATCCGCGTGTTCGAGGAGGAGGCGCGGAAGCTGGACGGCATCCAGTTCCTCGGCCAGGGCACGATCTATCCCGACATCGTGGAGAGCGGCACAAAGACGGCCAAAATGGTCAAGAGCCACCACAACGTGGGCGGCCTGCCGCCGGATCTCCAGTTCAAGCTTGTCGAGCCGCTTCTCCAGCTCTTCAAGGACGAAGTGCGCGCCTGCGGCGTCGAGCTCGGTCTGCCGCCGGAGATGGTGTACCGCCAGCCGTTCCCCGGTCCGGGGCTCGGCGTGCGCTGTCTGGGCGCAATCACGCGCGACCGCCTTGCGGCGCTCCGAGAGAGCGATGCGATCCTGCGCGACGAGTTCGCCAAGTGCGGCCTCGCGAAGAAGGTATGGCAGTATTTCACGCTCATCCCGGACTTCCGCTCAACGGGCGTGAAGAACAACGCGCGCGCCTTCGAGTGGCCCGTCGTGATCCGCGCCGTGAACACGGTCGACGCCATGACCGCCACGGTCGAGGAGATTCCCTGGGACATTCTCAAGAAGATAACCGCCCGCATCCTGGCGGAGGTTCCCGGCGTGAACCGCGTGTGCATGGACCTCACGCCGAAGCCATGCGGCACGATCGAGTGGGAATGAGCTCAAGTTCTCCGCTCGCCGAAGAGGCGATGTGACGCCCTCGGTCCAATGCATGGCCGATTGGCGGTTGCGCGCGAATGAGCGTTGCAATCCGGCGCGGAATCATATATACTACAATGCGTTGTTTTCGGCGTTCCGTCCAGACGGTGGACGGGATGCGGCGGAGGCATGACATCGACAGGAGAATAAAAGATGGAAGTTACAGACGACATTGCATACGTGGGCGTGAACGACCACGACATAGATCTTTTCGAGGGCCAGTACGTTGTGCCGCTAGGCATGGCATACAACAGCTATGTGATCAAGGACGTGAAATCCGCGGTGATGGATACCGTAGATGCGCGCTTCTTCGACGAGTGGAGCTCCAACGTCGAGGCCGCCCTCGGCGGTCGCGCGCCAGACTACCTCGTTGTGCATCACATGGAGCCGGACCACTCCGCGAACATCGCGAAAGCCCTTGAGGCATGGCCGTCCGTCATCGTGGTCTCCAGCGCGCAGGCGTTCAAGTTCATGGAACAGTTCTTTGGCGCGGGCATAGCGCCGAACAGGATCGTCGTGAAGGAAGGGGACGTCCTCGACCTTGGCCGCCACAAGCTGACATTCGTGGCCGCGCCGATGGTCCACTGGCCGGAGGTGATGGTGTCCTACGACTCCGCCGACAAGGTTTTATTCTCCGCCGACGGATTCGGCAAGTTCGGCGCGAACGACGTGGAGGATCCCGAAGGATGGGACTGCGAGGCGCGCCGCTACTACTTCGGTATCGTGGGCAAGTACGGTGCGCAGACGCAGGCGCTTCTCAAGAAGGCCGCCGCGCTTGACATCCAGACGGTCTGTCCGCTCCATGGCCCTGTCCTCAAGGGCGATGACATCGCCCATGCGGTGAAGCAGTATTCCACGTGGAGTTCCTACGGCGTGGAGACTCCTGGCGTATGCATCGCGTACACGAGCGTGTACGGCCACACGAAGGAGGCCGCACTGCTCCTCAAAGAGAAGCTCCTTGCCAAGGGGTGCCCGAAGGTGGCGATAGCCGACCTTGCGCGCGACGACATGCCCGAGACTGTTGAGGACGCGTTCCGCTACGGCAAGATTGTCCTTGCCACGACGACGTACAACATGGACGTCTTTCCGTTCATGCGCACGTTCATCGAGCATCTTGTGGAGCGCAACTACCAGAATCGCACCGTGGCGTTCGTCGAGAACGGCACATGGGCCCCGGTGGCCGCGCGCGTGATGAAGTCGCTCTTCGAGAAGTCGAAGGGGATCGTCTTCGCGAACATGACGGTCACGATCCGCTCCGCGCTCGATGACAATTCGCGCGCCCAGCTTGATGCCCTTGCCGCCGAGCTCGCCTGAAATGCACATATGCCTTTCTTCAACTTCATCAAATCCTTGACCGTTGCGCGGATGCTTGCCGCGTTTGTCGCGCTCTGCGTGTCGGCAATGGCCGTTTGGTGGGGGGCGCTGAACCAGGACGAGGGGTGGTACCTCTATGCGGCGCAGCTTGTGAGGGAAGGGAAATTCCCATACCACGATTTCTTCTTCACGCAGGGACCCGCTCTGCCGTTCATATATTCGGCGATATCTCCAATCTGGACATCGTCGTCCTCCCCGCTGCATGGTCTGCTGGGGGGGCGCATTGTGACGCTGGCATTCGGGTTCACTGCCATTGCCCTGGGCGTGGCTCTTGTCAGGAGGCTTGTCGAGCCTGCCAAAAGAAGTGCCGCAGGCCTTGCGCTTTTCGCGCTTCTCGGCTGCAACCTCTATCATGTGTATTTCAACTCGATCCCCAAGACGTATGCTCTTGGAACGACATTTCTCATGGGCGGATTCCTCCTTCTTGCATGGGGACTCGAAAGCTCCGGCTGGAAGCGAGCGCTTGCGCTGTCGGCAAGCGGTCTTTCGCTCGCGTTCGCAAGCGGCACGCGCATATCGCTCTTGCTCGTCCTCCCGGCCGTGGGCTTTACTCTTTTTTTCCGTTTCCGCGAGTGGAGATGGTCCTTCATCCCGTTCGGCATCGGCGGCGTGGCGGGCTTGGCGCTGACATACGGCTTTTTCGTGCTAGACCCTGCCAGCTTGAAAGGTCTTCTTGCCGCGCAGGCCTACCACGCCGCGCGAGGCGGTTTTGATCCGTTCTTTGCGGCAGGAAGCGTGTCGCGTCTTGCGCGGGGCTATGCCGCATTGGGGATTCTCCTGTTTGCTGCTCTCGCCTTGAAGGGTTCTCGCGGCGATGATGGCGTCGCGCCTTTGCCGGATGCCGCCTGGACTGTGATGTGGTCTCTGTTCCTTTCTTTCGCGGCCGTGTTCGTGTTGCAGCTTTCGGCGCCGTTTCCGTACGATGACTATCAGGTGCCCGTCATGTCGCCGCTCGCCGTCGTGATAGTCGCGTTTTTCTACAGAAGGGAATCGTCGTTCTGGTTCCCGGTGCTGGCGGCGGGGATGATGTCCTTTTCGTCGCCGTTGCTCCAGGCGTGGACTACATTCGCGCAGGATCGCTTCTGGAGCAACAAGAAATCGTGTTCAGAACTTTCCAAGTTGCGCGAGATGGCGCATGAGATAAACATGCTCGATCCTGGGGGCAAGGAACTGCTCACGCAGGATTTGTATCTGGCCGTGGAGACTGGGCGGCACGTTCCGTCCGGTTTCGAGATGGGGCCGTTCTCGTATTTCCCCGGTTTGACGAGCGAAGAGGCGCGTTCGCTTCACGTCTTCTCCACCGAAGACCTGGAGGCCCTTCTGGAGCGCGCGCCCTGTCGCATGGCGGCATGTTCTGGCTACGTGTTCGCCATCGCCGCGCCGAAATGCGATGAGGTCCCGTATGAAAGGCAGAAGGCGTTCTGGCTTATACTGCGCAAGAACTATGAGCTTGTCGATTCAGAGCCGAATTTCGGTCAGAACGCGACGACGCTCCTCGTTCTAAAGCGCAAGGAGTCGGCAAAATGAATAAATCTCTACGCCATCTTGCTGTGATAATGGATGGCAACGGCCGCTGGGCTCAAGCGCATGGCAAGCAACGCCTTGCCGGGCATCGCGCGGGCGCCGAAACTGTCGAGCGCGTTTTGGACTGGTGCCGCGATGCGGGGATACGCTATTTGACGCTCTATGCATTCTCCACCGAGAACTGGAAACGTTCAAAGGAAGAGGTCAGCGGGTTGATGGGCCTCCTTGGGGTTTTCCTTCGCTCCAAGGGCGGCAAGCTCGTGAAGAACCGCGTGCGTTTCAGGGTGATAGGGCGGCGCGAAGATCTTTCGCGGTCTCTTGTGGCGAAAATAGAAGATCTGGAACGCCGCACGGAGGCGTTCGACGAGTGTCAGCTGATCCTCGCCATATCATACGGAGGCCGAGCGGAGATCGCGGCCGCTGCGCAACGGTACGCGCAAGACTGCGTGGCCGGCCGCGTCGATCCATCTGAGCCTCTCGCGGAAGAATCTTTCACGCGCTACCTCTACGCTCCTGATGTGCCGGATCCAGATCTCATAGTGCGCACATCCGGCGAATTCCGTCTCTCCAATTTTCTCCTGTGGCAGTGTGCCTATTCCGAGTTCCACTCCACGACAACGCTGTGGCCGGATTTTTCGAAGGACGATTTCGACGCCGCCCTCGCCGCATACTCCTCGCGCAATCGTCGTCTTGGAGGCAGACCATGACGCCGCCGGTTGACATCAAGGCTCTAAGCGGCGCGGAACTGGCGGATCTTGCGGCGAAGACCCGTGAACGCATAATCGAGACCGTCGCGGTGCGCGGCGGGCATTTGGCGTCGTCCCTCGGCACCGTCGAGCTTGCCATTGCGCTTCTGCGGGTGTTCGATCCCCCGAAGGACAAAGTAGTTTGGGACGTCGGCCACCAGGCATACGCTTGGAAGCTTTTGACCGGCCGTTGGGAGTCTTTCTCCACGCTCCGTTCGCGCGGGGGCATATCGGGATTCCCCGATCCGGAAGAATCGCCATACGACGCATTTGTGGCCGGCCACGCAGGCGCAGCTCTTTCTGTGGCCGAAGGCATGGCGGCGGCTCGCGATCTGGCGGGAGGGACGGAGAATGTCGTTGCGGTGGTCGGCGACGCTTCGCTCACAAACGGCATGAACCTCGAGGCTTTGAACAACTGCGCCGCCGCCACGAAGAAGCTTGTCTTGGTGCTGAACGACAACGCGATGTCGATATCGGCGAATGTAGGATCGTTCGCGCGGATTCTCGGCCGTGTCATCACTGGCATCAAGTACAACCGCGTCAAGGCGCGCGCGGAACGGGCGGGACATCGTCTGCGCCTGTCGTTCCTAAGCGGTCCATACCACCGCATAGAACAGCTGATCAAGTCCATATGGCTGGGCAATGCCTTTTTCGAATCCCTTGGCCTGCGATACATAGGGCCTGTTGACGGGCATGATCTCAAGGCAGTCGAGGCTGCGCTCACCGTGGCTAGGGACGACAAGCGTTCCGTGGTGGTGCATGTGGTGACGCGCAAGGGGAAGGGTTATGCCCCGGCGGAGGAAAAACCGGCCTTGTGGCATGGGGTGGGGGCGTTCGACGTAAAGAGCGGCGAATTCGCAAGACATGGCGCGGAGACATGGTCTGGCGCCTTTGGCTCGGCACTCGCGGCAGAGGCGCGCGCCGACGCCCGGGTATGCGCGCTCACCGCCGCCATGCGCGACGGTACGGGACTAGCCTCTTTCGCGCGCGAGTTCAGCTCGCGTTTCTTCGACGCCGGCATCTGCGAAGGTCATCTCGTCACGTTTGCCGCCGGTCTTGCAAAAAGCGGTTTCAAGCCTGTCGTGGCGCTGTATTCCACGTTCCTGCAACGCTCTATCGACCAGATCATGCACGATGTCTGCCTGTTGAACCTTCCCGTTGTGTTTGCGATAGACCGTGCTGGGCTTGTCGGCTCGGACGGTCGTACGCACAACGGAATGTTTGACATACCTCTTCTTCGGGCATTCCCGAATCTTTCAATCGTCCAGCCCAAAGACGCGGCCGATCTTGCTGCGGCTCTTCACGAGGCGCTTTCGTCGCCAGGTCCCGTCGCCATTCGCTATCCGCGAGGCGCATGTCCTGAGCGCGTCGAGGTCGCGGAGAATCCAGACGCGCCTGTTCAGATCTGGGCATTGGGGGATCAGGTGCCCAAGGCGAACCAAGCCGCTGGGCTGCTCGCGGCGCGCGGCATCTGCGCCGGCGTCGTGCATGCTCGTTCCATCAAGCCCTTTGACGCCGCGCTGTTAGCCCGTCAGAGAGCGGCCGGCGTGAGGATCGCTACACTTGAGAACGGGTCGGTCGCCGGCGGCTTCGGCGAGGCAATCGGGGCCGATCTCAGATTCGGTTGGCCGGACCGGTTCATCCCGCATGGCTCCATCGCCGATTTGGAGCGGGAATTCGGCTTGACTGCAGAAAATGTGGCGTCACGCATCGCCGATGTATTTGTCCCTGCAAAAGACGGACGGAAAATGGTATAATCTTCACGATTTCATGTATCGAAAAGTAGAGTTTTGCAATGTCTAGCGCAATTCAGCACGGAATGCCCGGAGAGTGGGCCAGGGTGAACGGGACGGTGTTCTCCCTGTGGCCGTTGTTCCTCTGTTTCTTCTTCATGGGCGCGTTTGGAGCGGCGCTTGCGCTTGGTGCGCACACGTGGATTTTCGCGTGTCTCTTCACGTTGTCCTTCCTTGTGGCTACGGTTATGTGGCGGCGTGGGCTTAAGAACGTGGAGTCGTACTTCAAGGGCGCTCGCGGAGAAGAGCGCGTTGGAGGGATTCTTGCCGGGTTGCCAGGCGAATACCATGTGTTCCACGACTATGTGGCCGGCAAATACCATATCGATCATGTGGTGGCGGGGTCTGCTGGAGTTTTCAGCATCGAAACGAAGAACTGGAATGGAACCGTGACTGTCGAGGAGGGGAATGTGCTTGTGGACGGGAGGCTTCCGTCCAGGGCCCCTGTCAGCCAGGCGACGCATGAGGCCGATGCCTTGGCGGCAAGGCTGTCGGCGGCTGGCTGGTCTGGCACGATCACTCCGGTGGTATGTTTCGCTTCCGACACTTTTGCGGCCGGCCGCGGACGAGTGGGGCCCGTCTCCCTTGTCAACGCCTCTGACATCATCCCATGGATACTTGAGCGCCCGTCCGCATTGCCTCCCGACGAGCTTGAGCGCCTTGTGAAGCTCATGGCAAATTGAGAATCCACAACATGACCTACGAAATGCACATCAAGAATATTGCGATGAAAACATCATTTGCGCTTGCGCTCCTTGCCTTTGCGGCGATTGGCGCCGATCTGAAGCCGCAGCCCTACTACGGCAAGGTTGCCCAACGCGCCGTGCAGATGCTGCAGGGTTACCACGTTCTGCAGCGGCCCATGGACGATGAGATATCCCGGCGCGCCTGGACGAATCTGATCACCCAGTTCGACTATTCCCATTCCGTGTTCCTCCAGGAGGACCTTGATCGTTTCGCCCCGATGCAAACCCGCATCGACGACAGCCTCCTTGCAGGCGATGTGTCGTTCGTTTTCGAAGTCTACAAGGTTTTCTCCGAGCGCTATGCAGATCGCATAGCCTTCGCCACGAACCTTATCGAAAACTACAGTTTCGATTTTTCCGTGGACGAGGAGTACCGGTGGCTTCGCAAGGACGCTCCGTGGCCCGCGTCGCCGGCAGAGCGCGACGAACTCTGGCGCAAGCGCATAAAGAACGAGCTTCTCGCCCAGACGCTCGGACGGGAGCTTGACGCCGAAAAGGCCAAGCTCGACGAGCAGAAAGAGGTCCGCGAAGCGGCAAAGGATCCAGAGAAGGCCAAGAAGCTGAAGGAGAAAAAGGAGAAGGAGAAACAAGCGGAGACGAACGACACGGATTCCGCCAAGGAGCCGGAGCTTACGCCAAAGCAGAATTTGCTGAAACGCTACCAGCGTCTCTCGCAGGCTTTCTTCACGGAGACAGACGAAGAGTCGTTGCTCCAGAGATACCTTTCCGCCGTGGCGCAGGCATACGACCCCCACTCCGACTACATGTCCCCCACCTCCAAGGAGGAGTTCGACATGAGCATGACCCTCTCCCTCTGCGGCGTTGGCGCCGTTCTGCAGATGGACGAGGGCGCGCTTAAGATAGAACGAGTGATGCCAGGCGGGCCGATGGCCAAGGACGGTCGCATAAAGAAGGGCGACAAGATCGTGGGCGTCGGCCAGGGGGACGGCCCCATCGAGGACATCCTTTACAAGCCCATGAAGAAGTCAATACGCAAGATCCGCGGCCCGAAGGACACAAAGGTGGTTCTTGAGATACTTCCCAAATCAGATCCTTCCGGCTCCACAAAGCGCATAGCCCTCATACGCGACGAGATAAAGCTCGAGGACCAGGCTGCAACGGGGCGCGTCGAACGCGTCGTGCTTGGCGGCGTCACCAACACTTTCGGTTACGTCAAGTTCCGCGAGTTCTACGGCACGATGGACAAGAGGCCTTCCGACCCTGCATATCGCAGCTGTTCGCGCGACATCAACAAATACATCGGGCGATTCCAGGAGCCCGGTTCGGAGATGGACGGCTTCATACTGGACCTTCGCGGAAACGGCGGAGGATCGCTCCGCGAGGCAGTCCTTCTCACGCAGCTGTTCTGCCCCGAGACCATTCCCGTGGTGCAGATACGCGAAACGCGCAATCTCTACGTGCTGCCGTCTTTCCCCGATCAGCCGCAGTTCTCCTGCAGCAAGCCGATGCTGGTGCTGATAGATCGCCTTTCGGCCTCGGCATCCGAGATCGTGGCCGGAGCGCTGCGCGATCTTGGCCGCGCGATAATAGTGGGCGACACAAGCACGCACGGCAAGGGCACGGTCCAGACGGTCATGCCCATGGGCGGCGAAAAGTTCGGATCGATGAAGATCACCACGGCCCGTTTCTACCGCATCAATGGATCCTCCACGCAGGAGAAGGGCGTCAATTCCGACATACGGCTTCCGTCCACGCTCGATGGCCTTGACACGGGAGAAGACTCGCTCCCCAACGCGCTTCCCTGGTCGCGCATAGAGCCGTCGCGCTATCGTCAGGTGTGGGATTTGCAGAAGTATGTGCCTCAGCTGAAGGCGCTGTCTGACGCGCGCCTGGCAGAATCCGAACGCTACAAGCGCCATATGCACGCCGTGGATCTCTTCCGCGAGTCGAACACCCGCAAGTCGGTGCCGCTGGAGCGCAATGCCCGTTTGAAGCTGATGCGAGAGGAACGCGAGATGCGGGAGCTGGATGACGCCGCGGCCCTGGACGATGAGGAGTCGGCGGAAGAAACGGCCCTCGCGGAGTCTGAAGAGGGGAAGGACGCAAAGGACGACATAGTCTTGCAGGAGTCTTTCAACATTCTGGCTGATCTGGTGCGCCTCACCGACGGCGCGCAGACGCCCCGTCCACGTTCCGAGCGCATGCGCCTTCCTGCATGGCTTCAGGCTCTTGGCGAATGAGAAAACCAGAATTGGGGGGCTGAGGGATGAACAAGGTCAAGTTCATGAAAATGCATGGCGCGGGGAATGATTTCGTGTTGGTCGATGACCGATCCGAAACGTTTCCTGTCCACGATCATCTGCGCCTTGCGGCGTTGGCAGCTGCGCGTACCGGCATCGGTTGCGAGGGCGTGATACTAGTCCAGAATTCCACGCGCGCCGATTTCCGGATGCTCTTCTTCAATCCGGACGGCACCGAGGCGGATCTTTGCGGGAACGGCGCGCGCTGTGTGGCCGCCTTCGCCCGGGAGATTGGCGCCGCGAAGGGTGCCGCGATGACTTTCGAGACAAGCGCAGGCCTTGTCGACGCCGAGGTCGTTTCTGAGCGTCACGTGAAAGTTTGGATGCCTGAGCCGAAAGGCCGTCGCTACGGCATCAATGTGTGCGGACATTCCGGCGACTTCATCATTGCCGGCGTGCCGCATTTCGTTGTCTCCTGCGACAACGTCGCATCCGTCGATGTGGCGGGCGAGGGGCGCAAGCTCAGGTTGTCCGACGAATTTGCCCCTGATGGCGCCAACATCGATTTCGTTAAATACACCTCTCCCAACCGCGCAACGATACGCACTTATGAGCGAGGGGTCGAGGCGGAGTCGGGCGCGTGCGGCACGGGCGCAGTGGCTGCGGCGATTGTCGGCGTGGAGTGCAAGGGAATGTCGCTGCCGATGCGCATACGCACTGCGCAGGGGTTCGATCTTGTCGTGGACGGCGATTGGCGCCGTTCGAAAACAACCGGTTTCACGCTCTCCGGGCCTGTGAAGAAGGTCTTTGAGGGCGAGATAGACATTGATGCTCTCGACGTCTCGTGCGAGATGGAGTGATTTCGCGAACATTGCAAAAACAAATCCAAAGACAGGAAGAAGAAATGGCAGAATTGATAGTTGCCCTTGATGTTGCAAGCCGTGCCGAGGCCGAGGAAAAGGTGAAGCTCCTTGGCGACAGCATCGATTTCTACAAGATCGGACTCGAGCTTTTCACGGCCGAAGGACCTGACGTCGTGAAGGTGGTGAAGGGGTTTGGCAAGAAGGTGTTTCTCGACCTGAAGCTCCACGACATTCCGCGCACCGTCGCGCGCGCGGTGAAGAGCGGCGGTGCGCTGGGCGTTGACTTGATGACCATCCACGCCGTCGGCGGCAACGCGATGATACGCGCTGCGGCGGATGCTGCGGCGGAGTTCGGTGCCGCCGCCCCGAAGATACTGGCCGTGACGGTTCTCACGTCTCTTGACCAGGGCGATCTAAGGGACGTTGGAATAATCGGCCGCACGCCTGCGGAGCAGGTCCGCGCCGCTGCCTTCCTTGCCGTCGCGAGCGGCGCGGACGGTCTTGTGAGCAGTCCGCTTGAGGTGGGCGCGCTGTCGAAGGCGCTTCGAAAGGGCACGTTGTTCGTGACGCCTGGCGTTCGCCCCGCAGGAGCCGCGGTGGGCGATCAAAAGCGCGTCGCGACACCGGCCGACGCCGTGCGGGACGGAGCTACGCATCTGGTCGTGGGCCGGCCGATACTTGCCGCCGCCGATCCAGCCGCTGCCGCCAGGGCCATCCGCGCCGAGATGGGGCAGTGATGAATGGTCATAGACTTCCACACGCATAATTTCCCGGATTCCCTCGCCAAGCGCGCAATAGACGGCATGCTCGCCGGTCTCAACGGGTTGATTGTGCCAGCCGGCGACGGAACGCTCGGCCGTCAGTTGGCCGACATGGAGAAGGATGGCGTGGACTTTGCGGTCATGTGTCCAGTCGCCACGAAGCCCAGTCAGTTCGACGTGATTCTGCGGCGCGCGATGGCCATACGATCGGGAGAGTTCGGCGAGGATGCGGCGCGCATGATAGAACCCCTGGGCGCACTTCATCCAAGCGACACATCGCTCATACGCCATATAGACGCTCTGCTCGCCGCTGGCATAAAGGGCATAAAACTGCATCCTTACTACCAGCGCTTCGCGCTTCACGACCCGAACATCGTCCCGTTCTTCGCCTCCGTTCGCGATGCTGGACTGTTTGTGGTTTGCCACTGCGGAGAAGACCCCGGATATTTGAACGAGCCGATCGAGTGCGGCCCTGCCGAGATAGCGACTCTCTTGCGACGGGTTCCTGGCTTGGGGTCGCATTTCATAGCCGCGCATCTAGGCGGTTTCGCCGGTGCGCCGCCCCATGCGACAGATGTGCTGCTTGATCTAGATTGCTGGCTGGACACCGCCGTGCTTGTTGTCGATTCAACCAAGCCGGAGCCAATCCGCATCATCTCGGAATGGCCGGCGGACCGCCTCGTCTTCGCGACTGACTATTATTGGACATCCCAGCGGTTCCTCATCGATTGGGTCAAGGTACATCGCCCAGATCCCGCTGACCAAGAGAAGATTTTCCACCTCAACGCAATGCGGCTTCTGGGTTCCTAATCTCCGGCGTCCGTTAATTGATCATCTCAAGCGCCTTCTCGAAGCCGATGCGGTCTAGCGTTTTGAAAAAGCGCTCGCCAGGCTGGCCGTTGTCGTGATAGAAGCAGAGGGTTCTCTCAATGAAGTCGAGGGCACTCCCCTCGTCGGGTTGGATGGTCGGCACCTCGCGCCCGGCCGCGCCGGTGCGCCCCCAGTGTCCGCCGAGCGTGATCTTGTAGCCGCGTCCGCCGCCGGGCAGAACGGCGCCCACCACGCCGATGTCGTTCAGGTTTGGCTTCACGCAGTTGTTGGGACAGCCGCCCACGCCGATCTTGAACTTGGCTGGAAGCGTCATGCCGCGCCACCCAACGTAGAACCTTCGGTGAATCTTCTCCGAAAGCGCAAACGTGTCGATCAACCCGTGTGGGCAGAGAGACCCCTTGCAGGCGACGACGGGTCGGACACGCGGTCCAGTCCCGCCCACGGAGAGTCCCGCCTTCTCAATTGCCGCCTCGAATGCCCCAATCTCCGCGGCGGGCACCCCAGGCACCTCCATCGATAGGCGTGATGTGAGCGTCACGACGCCTCTCCCATGCCGCCGCGCCGCCGCTGCCACCGCCTCAATCTGCTCGGCCGTCAACTTGCCGTTCACCGTGACGACGCGCGCCGAGAATGTCTCCGTTCCCTTGTTGAGCAGCCATCCACGGCCCTTCAAAGATTTGATTTCTTCTGCCTTCATTGTCTATTGCCTTTCTATTCTATTTTATCACTTCTTCGCGGAGAGGAGAATCGTTCCGTCTCTTGCTCCAGTGCAGCGAATCGCCGCGCTTGTTCCAAAGTACCGTCTCGCCGATGGCGGCGATACGCCGCTCAAGGCAGGTCTGGCATTGAGTCGAATTCTCGTTGAGACACGGTTTGCCGGTATAGAGCTGGTAGTCGGCGCGGTAGCGCGTCTCAGTGACGTTGGGCATGATCACGTTCGCGCCGGCGAGGAGTCCTTTTTCGCGGCCCTCGGGATCGAGCGCTTGAAGGGCTGTCGCGGCGGCGATGTTCACGTCGTGAAGGTAGAGGCGCGTCGCGGCTATCATTCTGAGACCGAGTTGGAGGCGGATCGGCGAGGACATGTCGAGAGGGTAGGCGCCTTCTTTCTGCGGTACAATGGGGGCATCGCGCCTTGCCGTTCCCAATGGCGTGTCAGGATGGGGAATGTACGGACCCATGCCGATCATGTCCACGTCTTCGGAAGCGAAGAACTCGATGTCGGCGGCAAGATCGTCGGCGGTCTGTCCGGGCAGGCCGGACATCACGCCGGTTCCTACCTGGTAGCCGCAGCGGCGGAGCGCCTTAAGACAGTCGCGGCGCCTTTCCCATGAATGGCTCGCGGGGTGTATCTTGGCGTATAGTCTAGGGTTTGACGTTTCGATGCGCAGAAGATAGCGGTGCGCTCCCGCCTCGCGCCAACGGCGATACGTCTCCTCGGGCTGCTCGCCAAGGCTGATGGTGATTCCGAAATCGTCGCCGCCAAAGGCATGGATGCGCTTCAGAACATCCTCCACGAATGCTGCGTTCGCCTCGCCGGAAAGTTCGCCGGACTGCAGGACGAGGCTGCCGTATCCCGTCTTGTATGCCCATTGCGCTTCTCGGACGATTTCGTCGGCATCTATTCGATACCGGTGAACCTTGTCGTTGCTCTTCCTTATCCCGCAGTAGTAGCAATCCTTTTCGCAGATGTTTCCGAACTCCACAAGCCCTCTAAAGGAGACGAAGCGGCCGATTTCGCGGCGCTTGACGGCGTATGCGGCGGCAAAAAGCTCATCCGCATCGGGCCAGGTCAGAACTTCGACCAGTTCCCGATGCGTCAGAGCGCGCGGCTTTTCTGCCGCCTTGTCAAGCAGTGGACTCATTCAAAAAGCCATGTCGAGAGGTAGCGTTCTCCTGTGTCGGGAAGAAGGGCGACGATCGTCTTGCCGGCGAACTCGGGCCGCTTGGAAAGTTCCAGAGCCGCCCATAGGGAGGCGCCGGAGGAGATGCCGATCAGAAGGCCATCGTTCGCGGCGGCGGCACGTGCCGTGGCGCCCGCGTTCTCGGCGGAGGCCTTGATGACTTCGGTTAGAAGGGCTGTGTCCATCACTTTCGGAACGAAGCCTGCCCCGATGCCTTGGATCTTGTGCGGGCCGGGCTGTCCGCCGGAGAGGACAGGCGAAGTGTCCGGCTCCACCGCGAAGAGCTTGATGTTCGGGTTCTTCTCCCTGAGGTACTTGCCGGTTCCCGTGATCGTGCCGCCGGTGCCGACGCCTGCCACGAAGGCGGCGACTTCGCCATCGGTGTCCGCCCAGATTTCCGGCCCAGTCGTGCGGTAGTGGAAGTCGGGGTTCGCCGGATTCTCGAACTGCTGGAGAATCACTGCGCCTGGAGTGGAGTCGCGGAGCTCGTTCGCCTTTGCGATTGCTCCTTTCATTCCGGCGGAGCCGGGCGTGAGGACTATCTCCGCGCCGTAGGCGGCGGCGAGCTTGCGGCGCTCGATGCTCATCGTCTCGGGCATGGTGAGGATAAGATGGTATCCTTTCACCGCCGAGACGAGCGCGAGGCCAACGCCAGTGTTGCCGCTGGTGGGCTCGATGATCGTCGCGCCGGGCTTGAGAGTTCCGTCCTTCTCGGCCGCCTCGACCATCGCGAGCGCGATGCGGTCCTTCACGCTGCCGCCGGGGTTGAAGAACTCGACCTTCGCGAGTACCTTCGCGCCGCCCTTGTTCAATTTGCCGGAGATTTCCACGAGCGGCGTGCCGCCAACTTTCTCCAGAATGCTCTTTGCTGTCTTGCTCATTGCTTTTCTCTCTTTCGCTTGTTGTTATTATACGCTTTTTTGTCTGCCGTTCAAGGCCGAACGCTCCACGGCGTTCGTGGTGTCTCCCCCGCCGTCGTCATCCCATGGCAGACCTGCCGTGTAGGCAAGCGGGTTGAAGGCTATGCCGCCCGTGCCCTGCAGGTTGTTGAGCGGCACCGCCGCCGGGAGCGTCGCGCTTGTCGCGACCGCCAGCGATGCGATTACGGTTCGGACGATTCTCTTGTTGTTTCTGCTGTTCATTTTAGTGTTCCTTTTTTGAAGTTTCTTGTTCGTGGTTGACGCCGAATATTGTACGACACTTTTCCGCCCAAAGGGTAATCGGAAGTGTTTGGTTGGAACGATAGGATAATCCTATGGCAAGTTAGTGAATTTCGGCACCTTGCCGTAAGGCCACTTTAGTGATATAATGCGATCCATCCAGAATGGAGCTTTGATTATGGGAAGACATGAAAATGCTATATTGAACATTGACAGACGAGCATTCATGAAATCCGTCGTGCTTGCCACCGGCCTTGCGCCGATGGCAAGGATTTTGGCGGACGGTCCGCTGAATGCCGCAAGAGGTGATTCCTGCTCTGGTGGAATCGCGTATTCCCGGACTCTGCCTGTGAAGGTCGAGACCGACGTGTTCATCGCCGGAGGCGGCTCCGCCGGCGTCGCGGCGGCTGTCGCAGCCCGCAGCGCCGGGGCGCGCGTGTTTCTCGCGGAG